>Ga0209091_10000139_pt1 | contig 70647 bp, 75 predicted proteins | sample ArcticOcean_MG_C_6_FD_187438 | JGI IMG/M metagenome (GOLD analysis project Ga0209091, IMG submission 187438) | Marine microbial communities from western Arctic Ocean - ArcticOcean_MG_CB8_128 (SPAdes) (version 2) | ecosystem: Environmental > Aquatic > Marine > Oceanic | place: Arctic Ocean...
TGCGAGAGCGACTAAAACACTGAACGATCAGATTACATCAGGATACTCTGTGTTAGGTGAAGTGGATCACCCGGATGATTTAAAGATTAATTTGGACCGTGTGTCCCACATGATTACAGAGATGTGGATGGACGGACCAAATGGATACGGTAAGATGAAAATCTTACCAACACCAATGGGCCAACTTGTCAAAACTATGTTGGAATCAGGTGTGAAACTAGGCGTATCAAGTAGAGGATCTGGAAACATGTCCGAGTACGGAAACGGTGAAGTTTCAGACTTTGAGATCATCACAGTAGATGTTGTAGCCCAACCTTCGGCACCAGGTGCTTACCCAACACCAATTTACGAACACCTAATGAATACAAAGGGTGGTAACATGGCAAAGGGTTTGGCGGCTGAAGTTAGAAATGATGACAAAGCACAGAAGTTCCTCAAAGAGGCGTTAACAAACATAATAAAGGACCTAAAATAATGATTGATGCAATATCAAAATTGGTTGAGTCTGGAGCGATATCAGAAGATGTTCAAAAAAGCATAGCTGAAGCTTGGGATTCAAAAATCAAAGAAAACAAAGAAACAGTAGGTGCAGAATTAAGAGAAGAATTCGCAAAAAGATACGAGCATGACAAAGGAAACATGATCGAAGCTATCGATAAAATGATGGGCGAGAAATTATCTGAAGAGATCTCTAAATTCGTAGAAGACAGAAAAGCACTTGCACAAGAAAAAATATCCTACAAAGAAAACGTAGGAGCTCACTCTGCTAAATTAGAATCATTTATGCTTTCTAAACTATCAGAAGAGTTAAAAGAACTACACGGCGACAGAAAAGGTGTTCACGAAAACTTCAAGAAGATGGAAGAATTCGTTGTTGGTGCTCTTGCAAAAGAAATTAAAGAGTTCCATGAAGACAAAAAAGGCGTTGTGGAAACGAAAGTTAAACTAGTAGCCGAGGCCAAAAAACAAATGGCTAAGATGAAAGAAGCTTTCATAACAAGATCTGCTAAAGTTGTAGAAAATGCTGTAAACACAAAACTTGCTGAAGAGTTAAAATCTCTTAAGGAAGACATTAGTGCGGCAAGAGAAATCAACTTTGGTAAGAAAATATTCGAAGCGTTTGCAAGTGAATATCAGAATTCTTACTTAAATGAGAAATCTGAGACTAGCAAGTTGATGAAAGTAGTTGACGAAGCTACTCTAAAACTAGCAGATGCTGAGAAAGTCATCGAAGAAAAGAAAGCGGTGATTGAGTCGAAAAATGCTGAGTCCAAAAGACAAGCAGACTTGATGGAACGTAAGGAAAAGATGGCTGAGATGCTCAAACCATTGGGCAACGAAAAGAGTGAAGTAATGAGTCAATTGTTGGAATCAGTTTCAACAGCTAAACTTGAAGCTTCATTTAACAAGTATCTACCACACGTGATGGCTGATAAAGCAGTTAAAGAAACTACGAAAGTACTTTCTGAAAGCGGCGGAAACAGAGCACAAAGGGAAGATGCTGACTTAACAAATATCCGTAAATTAGCGGGTATATAAACAACTAAACAAAAGGAAGATTACAAATGTCAGATATATTTGAATCAAAATGGGGCGAAACTAAAGCCGCTCTTACAGAAGGTTTAGCTGGTAACAAAAAGAAGACTATGGATGTTATCTTAGAAAATACTAAGAGATACCTTTCAGAACAATCTACAGCTGGTGCTACAAGTGCCGGTAACGTTGCTACGTTAAACAGAGTTATCCTACCAGTAATTAGACGGGTTATGCCGACTGTTATCGCTAACGAAATCGTTGGTGTACAGCCTATGACTGGTCCAGTAGGACAAATTCACACACTTAGAATAAGATATGCAGACTCAGTTGCGTCAAACACGACAGCAGGTGAAGAAGCACTATCTCCATTCAAAATTGCGAAAGCATACTCTGGAAACCAGAACAACTCAGCTCCAAAAGCGGCTTCAACAGCTTCTTTAGAAGGTGAACCTGGAAAAAGATTATCAATCCAGATCTTAAAACAACCGGTTGAAGCCAAGTCTAGAAAATTATCAGCTAGATGGACGTTTGAAGCGGCTCAAGATGCTCAAGCACAACAAGGAATCGATGTAGAAGCAGAAATTATGGCGGCATTAGCTCAAGAAATTACTGCAGAAATCGACCAAGAAGTAATTGGTTCATTAAGAACATTAGCTGGAACGGCTACTGAGACTTTTGACCAAGCGGCTGTATCTGGTACAGCTACTTTCGTTGGCGATGAACATGCCGCTTTGGCTGTTCTAGTTAACAGAGTTGCTAACCAAATAGCTACAAGAACAAGAAGAGGCGCTGGTAACTACGCAGTAGTATCACCAACAGCTTTAACTATTCTTCAGTCAGCAACTACTTCAGCATTTGCTAGATCAACAGAAGGTACATTTGAGTCACCAACAAATACTAAATTTGTAGGTACACTTAACGGTGCTATGAGAGTATACGTTGACGCATATGCGGCAGACAGTACAGATGTACTTGTAGGTTACAAAGGAGCAAGTGAGGCAGACGCACCAGCGTTTTATTGTCCTTACATTCCTTTAATGTCTTCAGGTGTTGTACTAGATCCAGCTACTTTCGAACCAGTAGTAGGCTTCTTAACAAGATACGGTTATGTAGAGTTAACAAACACTGCATCATCTCTTGGTAACGCGGCAGATTACGTTGGAAAAGTTGCGATCACAAGTGCAAACTTAAAATTCAAATAAGCCCAGCTTATTTTATTTTCAATCAAGGGCGGCTTTATGTCGCCCTTTTTTGTGACTGAACTTTCTATTAACCACTCTTATTAAAAATTATTTTGGCGTTCATAGTGACCTTAGACCAAATGTGGTAGTTTTACTTGTGTTTTAGACTTCTAAATAATTGCAAGTTTCGAAAGAAACTTTTAATCAAAGGGAGGTCCAACAATGGATATCGCAATGAAAATAAAAGGATGGGCAAAAGCTCTTGCTGACGTAGGTGTTTCACTTATAGCGTTAGGAATCGTTTTAGAAATCCTTTTCAAAGGGCAGAACGTTCCGTTCTGGCCAAACGTTTCTGTAATAGGAAACATACAAGGCATATTGCAAGGCTTTTCAGATCAAGGTCTGATAGGGTTGGTAGCAGTATGGATTTTATATCATATCTACAATAGAAAATAATATAGAACTTACATAACGTAACCTCGAAAGAGTGGTGTGTCTGACTTTTTTTGGATTGTGGCACATCACTCTTTTTCTTTTTATACACATATAAAACAAAATATAAAATAATAAATACACATAGTTCAACACGTGCTTTTACATCTCGTAAAAGACTTATGCAGATAACAACTGCGTACCTAGGAGAACTAGGATTGGACTCCTTTAAAGGAGGAAACAAAATGGGAAGACCCTTAAAAAAAAGTAAAATGTCTGGCGATGCGAATGCATTTGGCGGTAACCTATCAGGTAACATAGCAGTAACGGCTTATAGACCATTAGGTGGTGCTAAAGTTGATTCAACAGTTGCTTATGTTGTATCACAAAGAGGATCAAGTTTATTCAAGATTCACTTAGAAGATTCAACAGAAGCAGTTTATGAATTAAAAGCAGTTGCTCCGGGCTCACTAGCTAACACATCAAATCAATTTTGTGTGCAAGTTATTTTAGATGACTCAACAGTAGGATATGTTGCGAAATTCTTTAACAACACAGTACACTATGTTACAGCGGCAGGTGCCACAGGATCAGTGAAATTTACACTAGGTGCTGAAGGAACTGACGAAGGTAAAGTAGCAGGACTTGGTTCAATAGACGTTAGATAATAGAACTATACGTGCTTTAAGGGGGAGTTTACACGCTTCCCCTTTTCAACATAAATAATAGCAAATGGCAAAGCATTTACGTACATCAGGTGATTATACAATTAAAACGGGCACAGGTGCAGGTGGCTCGAATTCAGTAATCTTTGATTCAAAAACAACAAGAGTAAAAGGTGATTTAATAGTTGATGGTTCCAACACAGTTATTGACACAGCATCATTAACAATCGAAGATCCGATTATAATTTTAAGCAGAAATAATTCAGCACCAAGTGATGTTGACTCAGGAATTTTAGTAAACAGAGGTGTGGCAAACAATGCGGCACTGTATTGGAATGAAGGTGATGACACATTCAAAGCAGTTACAACAACATCAGATGGTACAGGTACAGCGATAACAGACACAGCACTTGCAAAAATACAAGTGGCAGAGCCGGCGGCATCATCAGACGCGGCAACAAAAAACTATGTGGACTCGGTAGGTGGAGCAGTATTAACAGGTTCAACAAACAATCAAGTTACCACTGTGACAGGTGCGAATGCTATCACTGGTGAAGCAAATTTAACATTCGATGGAACAGTATTAGCAGTTACTGGAAATATTACAGCAACAACTTCAATAGCCAATGATGCTATCAAAATAGACGATCACACAATTACAACTACGAGATCCAATGATGATCTTGTATTGAAAGCCAGCGGAACTGGTAACGTGGTTATTGACGATACACTTACATTTTCAGCGATGGCAACAGATCCGACAGCAACAGCACAAACAGTATTATATAACAAAACTGCAGGCGGTGGAGGAACAGGATTGTACTTTAGAAATACTGCAATAGGTTCAGGAGCCGTTGGAGAACTGATAAGTAAAAAGAAGGCTACCGCATTAGCGATTGCACTAGGATAAAACATGGCGATAACACAAAAAGTAATAGATTCAGACATACAAGCACAAGAATTTGTGTTCAAAGCGGCGGCTGACACTGCTGTAACATCAATACACTTATGCAACATCACAAGCAATGATGCAACAGTAAATATTTACTTGCTACCAAACGATGGTTCAACAGCAGGACCAACAGAGAACAACAAAATTTACAACACACTAACTATTCTAGGCACTGACACTTACGTTATTGACACAGAAAAAATGATCATGTCATCAGGAGACAAATTGTTTATTGAAACTCCTGACTCATCATCTTCAGTAGTAGCAACTGTATCAACTATAGGATTATAATCCCATGGGTAGATTTATAAAAAACCCAGTGCTAACACAAGGTAGTTCAGTAGAAATTCCCGGTGTATCAACAGCTAACAGACCCACAGGTGCTAACGGTAAAATAATTTTTAACACAACAACTTCAACCTATCAAGTTTACAACGGTTCAGCATGGTACAACGTATCAGAAGCATCAAGAGAAAAATCTTTAACTGTTGACAAATTCCAAGGTGATGGATCAACAACTGTGTTTGGTGCAGGTGAAGGTAATACACTAGATGGGTCAACAATGGCAACGTTAAGTGTTGTTCCAACTGACGCAACTGACATGGTTATATTTGTTGGAGGTATATATCAAATACCTACTACTAACTACACATACTCCGGTGGGCAAATAACTTTTGGTTCTCCAATTCCTGCTAATGACGGAACTAGTAATGGACACATTGTTACGATTATTCACAACTTGCACAAACTGGGCGAGTAAAACTTTTAAAAAACTTTGGGACTTCAAACTTTCTTTCATTAGAAAGTATCCAATCATATCTGCCTACATCGCATTTCTAGAAGGCATAGTCATAGGACTATTACTATATCATTATTTCTTCCAAGTAAGATTTAGTTGTTGTGTTGAACTAGGCTAATAGATCATTCCAAATGTTCGCCAACTTCCAGGCTTGCCGCCATTTGTACAAACCCAACCCACAGGTTGATTCAGTGCAGGCTTTTCATTCCATATCACAGAGCCAGTGTCCCATCTTCCTTCTTTGGGTGCTTGTTCTCCGGAGGCAAAAGTTCTTTCAGCAAATTTAATATTTCCGTCTACGTGCAACGTTTCTTGAGGATACTTAACTCCTATCCCAACATTGCCATATACATTCAAATTAACAGGCTTGCCAGTTTCAGATCCAACAACTACATCACCGTTTGCTTTACAGGTAAGTCTTGCTGTGTCATCTGTTCCAATAGCAAACGCAACGTGAGTGTGTGTACCAACATAAGCATTTGACTCATGCATTCTTGTTATAATTTCATAACCACCAGAGTTAACTGAAAAGTCTGCACTCGGTGCCGTTGTGTTTACTCCGACTCTGCCATCTGCAACATATAAAGTATTCCTAACTTGTAGATTTTTTAGTACACCCAACTGTTCTATATTACTGTTCTTAACACTTTTACCTAGTCTGTCTTTCCAAATAACTTCATTATGATCAACCATTATAGCTTTTTGTACATTAAGTTTTGGAACCTGTGCTGACACATATTCTAAATTCTCGACCTTAATAGTACCTTTAACATGTAAATCTTTAGCAACTTCTACGGTATCATTTTTTATTGTTAAATTAACCGAATCCGATGTGTCTATTATACCTGTTGAATTAAAATTTGTTATGGTTCCGCCGTCAATTAAGTCACCACTTAAAGCGTTTTTGTGAAGATCTATTTGGTGTACTGATATCTTAGATGCGGATACTTTCTCAGGTTTATTAATGGGTAATAAGCTCATATAACGAATATTTAGTATTAGAAAATACCCGCAGGCATTATTGGTAAATATGAACGTAGTAGAGTAGTATTATGGCGATAACAAAGATAGCAGGTGAATTATTAGAATCTAACCTGATTCGTACAACGGATCTGGCATTCAATACCAATGTATTAGTAGTAGATGCACAGAACGGTAGAATCGGTATAGGTACAGATACACCAGGAAACTTTAAATTAGATGTTGTTGGTAATACAAGAATTGCTGGTGACCTTACAGTTACTGGTACTACAACCACAGTAGACTCACAAAATTTATCCATAGAAGACAACATGATTGTCTTAAACAGTTCAGGATCAGTGGGTAATGATTCTGGTGTAATGATCAACAGAGGTGCGGCAGGAAATAATGCCATGATGCTGTGGGATGAAGACACAACAAAATTCAAATTTGGAACAACAACACAAGACGGATCAACCACAACAGATTTTGGTTCTGTTACACTATCAAAAGTAGAAGTAGGCGAACCAGCGGCAAACTCAGATGCATCAACAAAATTATATGTAGACAACTCAGTTGCGGCACTGTCAGCTCCTGGTACTCCTATTAATGGTATGACCCAAGAATTATCAACACCAAGTGACTCATCTTTTGGAGATGGATCAGTTACTTCATTAACTGCATCAACAAAAGTTACAGAAGCGATAGATGCCTTGAACGAAACAATGGAGAACATACGTCTTAACACCTATGTTAAAAGTGTTGCATTTGTATCAAGTTCGACATCAATATCCAACGGAGATACAATTACGTTGACAATAACACCAACAGGCAACGCAACCAGATATGACATAACATGGGGAGATGGCGGAAGTGTACAAACTATAAATGACTCGGGTTCATCTACTACCACTCAGACTCACCAATACAATACAACAGGACAGATTTCAATCACAGTGAGAGCATACAATCATTCAGCGGTAGTGACAGGATCATCAGGGTCAGAAGCATCGTTGACTAGAACAAACTACCTTGCCATTGCCACAGAAGCACCAGTAGTTCAATTTGAAATGTATGCGGCCTCATCAGGAGGTTCGCCAATTACAATAGCCAACACAGGTGCCACAGTGTATCTAAAAAATGTTACTACAAACACTGCAAACACAAACACATTCGATGTTGATTGGGGTGACGGAACAGAAAACACAATAGCAAGTAACTCGGCGGCAGGTGGACAGGCTGGAGCAAGATTGGCACACACTTACACCAATGCAGGAGGTGATGACGGATCAACAGTTGCAGGTTCAGGCGCAGGTGATACCAAGTACGCAATCAAATTAAGACTGCTTACACACCCTACTGCGGAAGCATCAACGTTCCCACAGACACGAACAAACAATTTTGAAGTTTACTCTACACACACTACGGCCTATGCCGCAAACAGTGTTAGAGGAATCAATGAAGAAAGCACATCAGGATTTCCTGTCACATTCACAAACAACACAGCGACACTTCCAGGTGCCGATTCTGCCTTTTCTGCCACACAGCAGTACACTTACAACTTTGATGAAGGATCAACAGTAACAGTTGCAGTTGGTTCAGGTTCAGCAGGTGATACAGGAAACACAATCAACAACACATTTAATTTGAGTAGCTCACAACAAAATGCTGGAACAACTGTGACCTACAATACAACACTAACACTAGCAACTGGACACTCGGGTGCCGACAGTAGTGCGGCTATAAACATAATTGTTGAGCCTGATGTAAGAGCAAACATTGCCGCAACAGCAGACAAGGTGTCAACAGGTGGCGGCAACAACCAGTACACACTATATGATCACACAGACCTAACAGGAGCCAACAGAGCTTCAGCAACATTTACAAACACCTCTAAAAATGCTGACAACTATGATTACGATTTCTTCAGTGATTCAAGTGCTTTGGTTACTGTTGCAGAAAACGGATCCAATGCAGGAAGTATTGGAGCGACACTGACAAGAAACTTCACAGGAACAAGTGCAGGAAACTTTACAACAAGATTTAGAGGATACGGTACACCAGACACCATCTTCCAAGATGATGAAGAAACAATAAATTGGACCATGAAAGCAGTGCCAAGTGCACCAGCAAACCTATCAACCAAAAGTTTAACAATGAATGACAGTGCCCAAGGTACTTCACCTAAACTGTGTCACGGATTTACTGACAACACCAGTTCAGCAACCACACTGAACCCAGGAACTGCATTAACTACTACTGTTGCAAGAAGATATTCAAGCACATCTACTATTGACACAAACACTGTATCAAACGCATATAACGGAGCCGCAGGCACCTTAACAGCGAAGTTAAACGCAACATCAGGACAAAGTAGCAGTGTAACATTTTCAGCGTCAGCAGGAGAGAACGGAACGTTCAATCAAAACAATACACAGTTGGTTGTAACAAATCAAAGAGACTATGATGAAGTTGATTCTGCCTATCCGCAAGACTTTTACCAAGTGTTCACTGCAAAAATTACAAAAACATTGGCGAACTATTCAACGGGTTTAACTGCACAGAGGCTAGAACATTCAGCAACTGGTAACACAAACTTTGTTCATGTGCTTAAAGATGATATCACAGCAGTACCAACCACTGCAATAGGCACAGTGGCAGAAGGCACAGCAGGAACTAAACAATATGTGTCAGGTATTCCATACTATGACGCAGGATCACCAACAGTTACAGTTACAGGAACAACTATTGCAAACTTTACAGGTCAAGCATACCAAGAAACTACTTCACCACACAAAGTTGACAATGACACCAACCAAGAGTCAACATCAGGTGATGTAATAACAAATTCTAACTTTACATATGCCAACGTGGACGGGTCAACTACCATGTTAAGTTCGAGTATTCCCAAGTCAGACATTGGTGTTGGCAGTGCTTACACTATAGGAGCCGTGACAGTTCCAATAACAGGTTCAAGTGTTAAGTCTGTAAAAACAATTAAAGCAATGAGCAAGAACGCAAACGGAGACGGAAGTTACAATTCTAGTTCAACAAAAATTCAAGTGTACACTGCATCAGTATCAGGATTAGATAATGAAGCAGGAGGTATCACAGTATCAGATTCATTAGGGAACGGCAGTACTCACATTGACGATGCTCTAAGGATAACAGGATTCGGATCCTCGTCAGACACACCGTCTTTCAATTCGTCCACTAACTACTACACAGGCAATGCTTGGTCTGGTGCTGTTACTGTGGCGGGGACTACCGAAGCCATATCAAGATTCGGAACAATCAAACATTTTACAACTAATTTAAGCAGTGGATATCTTCCAGCTGGTCCTAACTTAACATCGGGTAGAGATGGTGGTCAAGCACAGTACTATACCTTTGCATTTAGAAGAACTCCTGTATCACAGTTCTCAATAACGATGTCAGGCAAAGTGTCAGGCATGTTTATTGCTATGCCAGGAACAGGAGTAGATAGTTCTTCGGGGTCAAATGGCTGGTTAGACTGTTCAACACAGTACAATGGTTCAGGACAACCAGGGTCAGGTGGCGGAGGAAATGGTTCTGATGGTTGTGCCAAGACAGGTGGAGACAGGGTAGTTGACAACACTACATATTCAGGAAAAACATTCACGTTCACACTGGGTACAGAAAGTCTAGCGAACTCGGTAGGTAACACTTGTTTGGTTAGAATAAAATTAAATTCAGGTGATAGTGTAACAGCATTATCAGTAGGAGTAGCAGGGTAATGGCAATAACTGACGCAAAAAAAGTAGACTATCTTTGGAAGAAGATTGGATATGGTGCGACTAAAACAGATACCAATGCCAACAAGGCGGCACCCAATGAAGCCATTGCATCTCCATTATTATTAAGAGGTGACAAGACTTGGAACCAAGCAAGTAGCATTCCTGCAACCATCCCAGGGTCAAGCTCAGGTGTTGTTACAGTTTATCCTACAAGTGCTCCAGACGAAGCTTCGAATGATGCAACCGCGGCAACAAACAGATCATGGAAGACAGGATTAACTGATTGGATTCCGCCAGAGTTTGGTGCAACATATGGAGTAAAAGTTTATATATACACCGCAAGTGATGCCGGCAATGCCTCTTCAGGTACAAGAGTATTTGCAGGTGGTTCAGGAAACAATGACGAATGGTTCTTTGATTATCAATCTGGTGTATTACATTTTATAGGAACAAATTTGCCCAATGGTGTAAACTTTGGAGGCAAGTCGGTTTATGTTTCGGGTGCAAGATATTCGGGAACACTAGGATTACAGAACAACGTAGCAGACACAGGTGACTTTGGATTCTCAGGAAATAAAATGTCCACAGGTTCATCTAATGCTGACATGGAATTCGACACAGCAGGAACAGGAAAATATTTGTTCAAAGCAGACACGGCTGTTGTACTACCGTCAGGTAACACAGCACAACGACCAACAGCACAAGAAGGTGTATTAAGATTTAACACACAGACATCAGAATACGAAGTCTCCAAAGACGGAAGTACTTGGTCTAATTTAAGAACCGAAGAAGCAACAGTAATAACCAAAGATATTTTTACAGGTGATGGATCAACTACAACTTTTACAATGAGCTTAACACCCACAGATGAAAATACTATTGTTGTCTACGTGGATGGTGTTATGCAAGAACCAGATCAAAACTATTCTCTTTCAGGGACAACAATTGACTTTGGTGATGCCGCTCATGTCGGTGCAAGAATTGTTATCATGCACGGCTTTGCTGACTAATCTATTGTTACACCAGTGGGTGTATAAACTATATTAAATGATTGTAACTGACTTGTGATTTCATTCATCACAGATAATTCAGGCATTATCTCCCAAGCAAATTCAGGTTGTTTGATTATAAATTCGTAACAGTCTTGTCCTGATTCAAACCATAACCTTATGCCCGACATCATGTGATTAGAATCCACTTGATGACTTTCCCTACAAATTAATCTCAAAACATTATCTGTCTTTTGTCTGAACTTATTCATTTGATCCACTAGGTCTGGTCTTTCTTTGAGTATTTCTACACTACGATTACGACACATGGCAGGCCACATCAGTTTAAGACTGTACTTGTATACTATTGCATTTGCCATTTGTCTACTAACTCCTGAAATTTTATAAATGTATCACAGAATCCGTTTGCTAGATCATCCAGTTGAAAAGTTCTAGGTGGATTACATATGTACATAAATTTTGTGTCTGGGTTTGCCAGTGCAACACTTTTTAATCTTGTAAGTTCTGTTGGATTTGAAATGTCATATCCTAATAGAAAAATAATTTTTGGTTTGGTATAAACAGCCAACATCAAACTTAATGTCTGTGGTGAGCATTTTGTAGGATCGATGTCGTAACTGACCAATCCAGGAAAGTCTGGTAAGCAAGTAACACCATCAAAGAACACATACTTCTTGAATAATGGCTCAGGCACCAATAATTTTGTGTCATTAAAGTTGGCGGAGTTCAACATGTCCTGAAGATTAAGCTCACTGTTTACGGTGGCATATTCAAAATTTATACTTTTGTTGGAATTGGATGATGCTACAACCGACCCAATCTTTTGGGCCTGCTCTAAATCGAACCTTACGGGCAGGTTTCCAACCACAGTTATATACGCACTTTTCATATGTTCTTGCTATTTAACTCCACAAATAACGAAGAAACAAATAAATATCATTAGTTTTGCAAATAAACAATTATTATCGATAAGGGGAAAACACAATGGCAATAGGACGAATAACAGGGCAGATGCTTTCAGCCAACCTGGCAAGATCAGGAACGGATTTAGCATTTGAAACAAATTTATTAGCATTAGACGTTAGTAACTCAAGAGTAGGTATTGGAACGGCTTCACCGGCAACTACATTACACGTCAATGCAACGGACGCTATAACAATACCGTCAGGAACAACAGGTCAAAGACCAGGCTCAGCGGCTAACGGTCAAGTCAGATACAACAGCACACTATCAACAATTGAAGGTTACTCAAACAGTGTTTGGGCTAACTTGGCTTCAGGTGATACAGTTAAAGATGCTGATGAAGATACTAAAATACAGGTTGAAGAAGGCACAGACGATGACACGATTAGGATGGACATCGCAGGAGCAGAACTGTTCAAGATGACAGCGGCAGAAACTGTTATTGGTGTAACGAAAGTTAACCATGCGGCTTCTACTATAACTGGAACTGCTACAAACGGTAACATCACACTTACTCCAAATGGATCAGGTGCAGTTGCTATACCAAAAATTGACATCGCGGCAGGTGAAATTGATGGAACTGCAATTGGGGCCAACTCGGCTTCAACAGGTGCTTTCACAACGTTAACTGCTTCAGGAAATGCAACCATCACAGGTGACTTGACAGTAAACGGATCAACAACAACTATTGATTCAACAACATTGACTATTGAAGATCCGATGATCACTTTAGCGAAGAACAACTCAGGTGGAGATGCTAACACATTTGACCAAGGTTTATTCATGAACAGGGGTTCATCAGCAAACGTTTCAATGATATGGGACGAATCAACAGACGAGTTTGCTTTTGCAGTAACATCAGGAGAAGACGGAACAACAGCAGGCAACGTAACAATCGACAGTTACGCGGCTTTACACGCAGGCGTTACAACAGTTACGGACCTACAGACTCCAACAGTTTCGGCGGCAGACGGTTCATTATCAATGACGATTGCTAACACAACCGGTAACATAACAACCACTGCAGACATCATCACTTCAGACATACACACGGGTACGGTCAAAGCAAATGACGGAACGGCGGCTATGACAGTTGCTGACTCATCAGGTGCAGTTAAGATTACAACTGCTTTCGAAGTTGACGGTGCAGGTTTCATCTTTAACGAGAGTTCAGCGTCAGTAGATGCTAGATTTGAATCAAATGATCATGCACACGCTTTATTCATAGATGGTTCAGAAAACCATGTTGGAATCAAGACGGCAACACCAACTTTTGACTTAGACATCAGTGGATCAACAGACGCAGTTAGATTACCGCAAGGTAACACAGCGGCTAGACCAACTGCAGGTACAGGTATCATTAGATTTAACACGCAAACAGGTCAATACGAAGGTTGTCAAGATGGATCAACATATGTTAGCTTTGCGATTGCCGGTGATGCACCGACTTTCTCTAAAGTTTCAGCAACTGGTGATGGATCATCTACAACGTTCACAGGTTTCTTTGGATCAGCTCCAGAAAACGTGAACAACGTTTTTGTTTACATCGACAACGTATACCAAGAGCCAACTGAAAACTACGGCATATCAGGCACTAACATTACATTTACTTCTGCTCCACACAGTGCGGCAAGAATATTTGCAATCACAGGTGCTGATAACACTGCATTAGCAACAGGTGGTATTGCTAGATCTGAGACAAGTTCAGTTAACTTTACGTCAACTGCAACTAACATAATGACATACAACGGTGCTACTTACAGAAGTGCTGAAGTATTCATTCAGTTAACAGATACAGCAAACACAGAATATGCGGCAATGAAAGGTACAGTGGTACATGATGGTACAACTGCATTCATTACAGTTTACGGTATTACTAACAGTGGTTCAGGAGACTTAGCGGCAATTACAGCAAACTACAACAGTGGTACAGTTGAAATTAAAGCAACTAGTACTGGCGGTGTAACAGCGGCGAAAGTACAATATTCATTAGCGGCACTTTAATAGTCCGGTATAGAATATACCTTATAGATAATTTAAAACGCTCTAATGGTAAATACTACTGTTGGGGCGTTTTTTTTACGGCAAAAATTCCTTTAACATATATAATAACAATCATACGGGAAAAATGGAACTATGACAACAAGAAACTTTAGAGTACATAATGGTATCTCAGTTGGTGACATTGTAATCAGTGCATCAACAAATAAAATAACAGGCGGATCAACAGCGGCACCAAGTGCTGACGGTGACTTTGCCAACAAGAAATACGTTGATGACGGACTAGCAGGTCTATCACAAAACGCAATTTCACAATTAAACACAAGTATTACAGTAACTGACTCAGGATCAAACGGAACAATCACGGTTGCGGCAGACGGTAACACGGAACTTGTAATCAATGACACAGCGGCAACATTCTCAGGAAACGTTGTTGTTACAGGAAACATGACAGTGAATGGTACGACGACTACTATTGCGTCAACTACTACTACTCATGCTGATCCACTAATCGAATTAAACACAGGTGCAGGCTCTAACGCTAACGACCTTGGTTTTGTATTTGAAAGAGGATCAACTGGTAACAATGCGGCAATCATCTGGGATGAATCAGCAGACAAGTTCACAATGGGAACAACAACTGCAACAGGTTCAAGCACAGGTAACATGTCAGTATCAGCAGGTACGTTGGTAGCAAACATTGAAGGTAACGTAACAGGTGCAGTAACAGGTAATGCTGACACGGCAACTGCTTTAGCAACTACAAGAGCTATTGGTGGCGTTAACTTTAACGGTACAGCGGCAATCAACTTGCCAGGTGTTAACACAGCAGGTAACCAAAACACATCAGGAACGGCGGCAGTAGCAACAGCAGTAACAGCCGCAGATGAAAGTTCAGATACTTCTTGTAACTTACTTTTTGTTACAGCGGCAACTGGAGATTTGGGTCCTAAAACAGGTACTAACTTAACTTTCAACAGTAGTGCAGGTACACTAACAACTACAACGTTTGTAGGTAACTTAACAGGTACAGCAACAGCGGCACAGTATTCTGACGTTGCGGAAAGATTCGCATCTGACTCAGCATACACACCAGGAACAGTTGTTGCATTAGGTGGCGCAGAAGAGATCACACAAGTTAACGAAGAAGGATCAGACGAAGTGTTTGGTGTTATTTCTAGCTTGGATCAAGCGGCATTCAAAATGAACGGCGGAGCAGGTAATGACGACACTCACCCATACATTGCAATGACAGGTAGAGTAGATGTTAAAGTTATCGGCACAGTGAACAAAGGTGATAGACTTATATCTGCATCAGTTCCAGGTTACGCTAAAGCGGCTACAAAAGCAGAATGCACAGCATTCAATGTTATTGGTAGAGCTTTAACTGGTAAAACAGAAGCGGGACAAGGTTCAGTATTAGCGGCAGTAAGAGTTAGTCACTAATAAATAAAATTACTTTTTAATAGAATTAAAGGGCGGCTTTTTAAGTTGCCCTTTTTTTGTGGCGGTATAAATACTGTTACTGCTGTCAGCCGGCAATGATATCGAGGCTGTGTGTGGCATATGCTACACTAACATTATTATAAGGAGTACCTAGTATGGCCATAGGTCGTATAACTGGGTCAGTACTGAAGTCAAATTTGACTAGAAACGGTACGGACTTGGCATTTGAAACAAACCTACTGTATCTCGATGTTACAAACAGTCGTGTAGGTATTGGTACTTCAGAACCCACAACAGCATTACAAGTAAACGGAACAACAACAACCGCTGGCTTGACTACCAACGGTGCAGTCAACATCGACGGCACAGGCACGTCCAATATGGACAACGTCATCATCGGTGCCAACACAGCGACGGCCATCACAGGTACAACTATTGCAGGCACAACAGCCACAATTACAAATGCAACAACATCAGACAGTGTGCTGATTACAACAACTGAAGACTCAAGCACAGCAGGCCCTGTTCTATCATTGAAAAGGAATAGTTCTAGTCCGGCAGATGCAGACTACCTTGGACAGATCAAATTCAAAGGTGAAAACGACGCTGACCAAGAAGTAAACTATGCAAAGATCACAGGAAAAATACTAGATGCTTCAGATGGAACAGAAGACGGTATACTAGAATTTGCACACATCAAAGCAGGATCACAAAACATTTCAGCAAGATTTAGATCTGACTCACTACAACTTTTAAACGGAACTTCACTTACAGTAGCAGGCGACACAACACTTACAGGATCATTAACATTCTCTGGACTATCACTGCCAACAGCGGATGGAAACAATGGACAGGTATTACAAACTGATGGAAATGGTACAATTACTTTTGCAGAATCAGGCGGAGGAGGTGGTGGAAATAACACAGCAGTTCAGCAGACAAATTATTACAAACTAGGTACAACAACAAAAGTCATTGACGAGTTTGATTTAACAGAATACAGAGGTGCAGTGTATGATATCTCTATGGACGATCATGTTAATTCGTTGGTGGGACATGTAAAAGTAACTCTGTTGCATGATGGATCAACTCCGTATATTTCAACTTACGATGTCAACGAAGACAGCACAAATATTTGTATTTTTACAACGGCAATATCAGGAACCAAACTACAATTAAAAGCAAACACAAACGGATCAACCAACACAGATCTAAGATTAAGAAGAGTTGCACTAGGTGATCACCACGAAACTGTTGCAAACACAAACTCAAAAATAATAGCAACATCAACAGCAATTGGTTCGTCTACAACAACATTAGATCAATTTACAAAAACAGATATACAAAGTGCAAAATATGTTGTGTTGTTTAAAGACTCAACACAAAACGAATATCAAATGAACGAAGTTAGCATGGTACATGACGGTACTAATGTGTTCTTTAACTTCTATGGTGGAGTATCATCAAGAGCAGACTTTCCATTTACGCTATCAGCGGCCATTTCTGGAGCAACTGTAACTGTTTCTGCTATCAGCACAGGTGGAACAACTGCCACAGCAATACTGTATAGATTAGATCTAGGTACTAAAACAAAGTTTGGAAACTTTGACGATACAGAATTTAAGAAAATACATGATCAAGACTCAACGGTTGCAACAATTGACGAGTTTGATGTATTCAAATATGACACAGCAAGGTATTTTATTTCAATTGCCAACGCAGGAGATACAGAATATCAAAACTCTGAGATAGTGCTAACAACCAACAGTGCTAAAACAGGTGCAACCATAAGTGAAAGTATTGTGAGAACAGGCACAACCACACTGGCAACATTCACAGCAGACGTATCATCAGGCAAGGCAAGACTGAGAATAGCAGGAACATCAGCAAACAATGTGGTGTACGTTGCAAGAACGGCAGTGGAAAAAGAACTAATACATTATGCCTCTGATCATACTAGCAATGATGTGTTCATTAAAGCAAACAACCTTGTGGTTGATGACACAGCAACAGAATTTAAAGTAGATAAAATTACACAATCTTCACATAGTGACTTTGTAAGTAGACAATATGTATTATTTGGTACTACTACCAACAACACAGAAACAGAAATATTTGTTGGTGGCGTAAGTGATTCACGTATACCAGTTACTACCAACAGTACCATGAACTACACACTAGATATCACGGCAAGACGTACAGATGCAGATGGTTACTCCGCAGGTTACCAACTTAAAGGAGTTGTTGACAACAATTCAGGCACAGTTGCTGACGTGGGTGATGTGTACGAAATTATTATTGCAGAAGATGACTCAGATTTGACCATAGATGCAACAGCAGACAACACAAATAAATCATTAAAAGTTACAGTAACTGGACAGTCAGGACACACATACAAATGGATGTGTGCGGTCAAAACATATGAGGTTATAGAATAATGGCTAGAACCAGAGGGTTCCAATGGAACAACAAAACAAAAAAATTATTCAGTAAAGGTCAAGAGGTTGTTGATAACTCGGCATCCAACTTGGTTAACACACTTAAGAACGTTGGTTCTGCAACAGGTACAGGAGTGGCACTTACTGCACAAGGTAATGACTCAAACATTGATTTAACACTAACGGCAAAAGGTACAGGTAACGTAACAGTTTCTAGTACTGGAGCCATTGTAGTACCCAAAGGTACAACGGCACAAGCACCGACTGGTGCGGCAGGTATGTTGCGTTACAACACAACACTCGCCAGGTATGAAAGATATGATGTAAGTGCAGGAGCCTTCGTTGACATTGCCACACAGGCGGCGGCCGCGGCAGAGTCCGATGACGTCTCAATCGGTGAAACACTGTCAGTAGGGACTAGCGTAAAAAATATTGATACATTTGGAACAAGTGTGTTTGATTCTGCATTTTATCTAGCAATAGCAAAAGATGAAATCAACGAAGAAATAGCGGCACAACAAGTTTCATTGGTGCACAACAATACTAGTGCATTTGTGTCAGCAGGTGGTGGAGTTAGAACAGGAAGTAATTCACACATATCATACACAGCAGACATTAACTCAGGCACAGTAAGATTAAGAGGAACTGGGTCAAGCACGGTGAACTCAGTTAAGTTTTACAAAATAGGATTAGGAGATGCCACATCAGAAAGTAGTTCAGGAAACACAGCAACATTAATCAACACAGATGTCGACAGTGCTGTTGAAAACATAGACACATGGGCTCATGCAAGTTACAGAGGTGCAAAATATTATATCAGTGCAAACAACACTGGCAAAACAGAACTACAAAACATTGAGTGTATGGTCGTCCACAACGGAACTGACGCCTTTATTACAACATACAACGACGTACACACTGGTAATGATCCTTTAATAAGTTTGACCGCAGACATCAGCGGAAGCACTGTAAGACTACGTGCAACAGGAAACGAGCCAAACACAGCAGTAAAAATGTACAGGGTTCTACTGTCAGATGCACAAAGTACGGCAACAAGTACCAACACAAGGACAGTGGGTGCAACCACAGTATCAAGCAGTGCCACACAGATAGACACATTTACAACAGACGGTGCAACAGGTTGTCACTATGTTATCACTGGACACAATGCAGGTGCAAGTGATGATTCTATAGCAGAAGTTTTTGTAGTGTCAGATGGTACAGATGCTTACGTTGCCAGCACAGGAATTAGTTCTAAAGGTACAGATCAATTAACATTCACAGCATCATTATCAGGCACGACTGTGACATTGTCAGCGTCAAGCACCAGTGGAGGTTCTACAACTGTTAATGGTTACAGGGTACAGATGTTGAGAACGTCAGGTGGAGCGGCAACTGACTTGCAGGTGTTAACAAGCACAACACAAACTATATCAGGTGCGAAAACATTCTCGAATGCTGTTGTGATGATGACAAACTTGCCAACAAGTGACCCAAGCAACGCAGGACAACTGTGGAACGATAGTGGTACTTTGAAAATCAGTGCTGGCTAGACAATCAAGTCTAGTATAGTTTGTAACTTACCTTTTATACTTTTATTATTCAGTGTATTTTTAAGACCCATGTGCAAATTCTTGGGCCAACATTCAAACGCACACCAACAGTATCCTGAATGTTCGTCATTTAGTTTAGGAATAAATTCCCCGTCGATGGCTATGAGATATGTGTGGAAGAAAAACTTCTGATCATTTGATGTAAACATTTCTAGAGGAATTATTTTTTTAAACTTGGGCAAGCCACCTACTTCTTCTGTGATCTCTCTTTTCAATCCTTCAAATGCTGATTCTGTGTACTTGGCCTGTCCACCGACCAATCCCCACATGCCCTGTGTTTTTTTATCAGTTCTTTGTAAGAATAAGAAACGTTTGGTGCTGGTCGAATAAAACAATGCACCAGAACATACTATATTTTTTTCCATGTATTATTATAACAATTATGGAGTAGTTGCGTCAAGGCTTGAATTGTATCCTGGATCTGCTCCACCGTCTAGTACTATGCTCCATTTACCAGCGGCATATATTCCTTCATAGGACTTCTTCCATTCGGTTCCGTCCCATCTATACTGTATACCTGTGTTCAAGTTAGTAACATAATGTTGTGTTGAGTCTGGATCTGAAGCATCAAAGGCTATGTTCCATTTGCCTGTTGCACTGTTGTACTCTATAATATCGCCAACAGTTGCTACAAGTGTACCCCAAGTTGCACTTTGCATGGATGCTGTTGAATCTCCCACATCATTTATAACCAAATATCTGTCACCGTTTGCTGGTGTGCCTGGACTAAATGTTGCAGGATTAATAATTTTCTTAACTGCTGTCAGCGTGTTGCTTGGTATGGTATCCGAATCTGGATTGTATAATAATATTGTATCGTCTAGTGTGGTTGTTGCAATAGTTCCTATAATTTCGTTGCCATTTGGCTGTGTTAATCTAATTTCCGATGTGCCACTTACAACTTTTCCGTACTGTTCTAACAGTGTTTTCCAGTTAACTGCTGGTCCAAATGTTTCAAACGGATCAAAATTACTTGGCTCATTTGCTCCAGATTGAAATCCAGGACCACCTGACTTAACATTAACGCCTGTGCTACCTAACAATCTTAACTGATTACCTGTTACTAACAATCCAAAATTGTTTGGTGTTATGAAACTTCTTGATGTTAATTCTCCATCTATTAAACCTTTTGCTATTCCGCCGTCGTCATCATATATGCTCATTATAATTTTTTGTACAACACCTAGCTTCTTAACCTTAACTGGAGGTGATAGCCAAATAGGCATTGAGAAAGTTAATGTTGCAACATCTATTTCTGAGTCTGCACCCACTGGTATCGTTCTACTACTAAAGGTGATGTTCTGTAATTCAACATAACTTAAACTGGTCCAGTCAATATAGTTGTCTGATTTTTGTATTTCAAAGTCTGGATTAAACAGATATAATATCTGTTCCATAATTTGTAGTTTTTGATCTGTGTTTGTTGTCCATATATCAGCTGACACTTCCAATCTAAAAGGAGATGGCATAACTTTTTCAACAGTATATCCAGCACCTAATCTATCACTGTAACTTCCGTCTGCTAATACATCACGTTCTTTTAAATGTTGTTTTTCAATATGATAAGGATTTTGCATTCTTTCTCTATCATAATTTAATTCTCTAACATATGCGGCAATTCTTGGGGCATACTGTAAAGCGTTCTCACTGTTGTTTCTAATAATACTTGCAACCTGTCTTGTGGGATCTCCGTATACAACAGGCACTGCTCTTAAATTTACTTCGCCATCTTTACCTCTGCCTGTCTCCACAGAAAAGTTACTCAAAATTCTAATGAATTGAGTTAAAAATTTTCTAACCTGTCCTTCGTAAAAGTGTAACATTCTTAATTGTCAGCCTTTGGTTTTAATGCATTAGTTAAAGACTGTCTTTGTTTTGTTGTTAATCCGTTTATTGTTGATTCTGTTGCATTGTTAACAAAATTAGTTTTAAAGTTGCCTCTAGAATCATTGTTTGTTGTAGTTATTCTAACACTATCTTCAATTTTAATCCATCTGGCACCATCATAACGGAACAATCTGTTTGGCAAGTAATCTGTTCTCAAGAAGTAGTCGCCTTTGTCCACATTCGAAGTAGGAAAATTTATACCAAATCCTGCAGGTGCTCCGTTTGGTGCAACGCCATCTCCGTCCAAATAAAATCCATAGTGTGAACTTGCTGGTGTGTCTATTACTGCGTTAACTTTCCTTGACGAACTTGCTCTACTTTGTGCAGAGTTTACATTGTCAGTTCTAATATTTCCTCTTTCGTCTATAGGTGCAACATAGTATTGCTTGTAGTTAAATCCTGCCTTGGGTGCATCTGATTCTGCTTGAGCAACTATTTGCTCGTTAATTGTTTTTTCTCTGTTATAAGTTGACATATAACTTGCAAGTGATCCAGTTGTTGTTGCATCACCTAGTATGTCTTTGTATTCTTGTGAATCAACTAGTGATTTCATTTTTAATCTTAACAAGTGTGGCCACCAAGTTTGTGAAAATCCTTCTGCGGCTCTGTTTACATCTTCTACCACGTAGTATCTTTTCAGTGCAATTGGTATACTTTCGTCCAATGAATAATCTTCTTTCATGTGCGGTAACTCTATTACATCACCACTCATGGGTTTTCTTCCTATTCTTTCAACTATGTCATTTAGATGTACAGTTAAAAAAAGTGTGTCGTTGGATAAAAACATTCCAAATTGTGATAGATTAAAATCTTGATCCTGTACATTGTATATGCCTCTAATAACATACACATCGTCTGCATATTTTCTGTCTCTATTTTCTAAGAATAGTAAATCTTGTATGGTTCTTTCATTCAGACTATCACCTGAATATTGCGGATTTGTTGGAGATGCCGCTCCGTCTTTGTTCTCGTCACCTTGATCGTATGGCCCTAGGTATTTGTGAAAATGAAGGTCAGTTCCACCCACGATAAACATCTCTTTGATGTTACGATCGAAGAACTTATAGTCATTACCTTTCTCGGGCTTAAAAATGGACAATCTTGGCATATCATACATATTTATTGCACAGGCAAAGGTAATAAATATGTGTATGTCAGAACTTCAAACAGGTCAACAAGAGATATATGATTACGTTAAGAACAGCCTAGGTGATGGCATGATTGACGTTGAATTAGACCCTAAACACTACGAAACTGCTCTAACTAGAGCACTTAACAAATATAGACAGAGATCATCAAATGCTGTGGAAGAATCTTATGCTTTTCTTAAACTTAAGAAAAATCAAAACGAATATATTCTACCAGATGAGGTTATCAACGTAAGAAATTTAAACAGAAGAACTGTTGGATCAAGAACTGAAGGTGGAGAAGGTGGTACATTGTTTGAACCTTTCAACTTGGCCTACACAAACACATACTTGTTGAGAGCAGGTGCAACAGGTGGACTAGCAACTTACTATGCTTTTGCATCATACCAAGAAATGGTGGGGAAAATGTTTGGAAGTTTTATTCAATTCCATTTTGATGTAGCAACAAAGAAATTAACAATGACACAAAGACCTAGAGCTGACAACGAAACAGTTCTTATGCACACTGACAACTATAGACCAGACATAACACTGTTCAAAGACATATATTCTAAGCCATGGATTAGAGATTATACACTTGCAGTATCTAAACTTATGTTAGGTGAAGCAAGGGGAAAATTTAATACCATTGCTGGCCCGCAAGGCGGAACAACGCTTAACGGTGATGCGTTAAAACAAGAAGGCCAAGCAGAAATTGAAAGACTTGAAGGCGACATAGGTAACTTCCAAGAAGGCGGCACTCCACACAGTTTTGTTATTGGTTAACTTCTAGTACTAGATTGCTCTACCACAAAGTGTTTTAAATAGTAGTATCATGATAGATTCCAAATATAAAAAACTTACCAAATGCACGATAGATGAATTAGCCGATATGGTGGACGATTTAGAAAACATCTCTATTCATTGCCTAAAAGAAAAGAAACTGAGTATGCGTAGACTGGTATTGACACAGATTCATGATGTCAAAAAAGAGATTGAAAAACGTTTAAAAAAATAGTATAATAAATCTATGTTAATAGGTGTAGTAGGTTTAATAAGTTCTGGTAAAGGCACAGTCGCAGATAGACTGGAGCAAAAACACAACTTCCGTAAAGATTCATTTGCAAAAAGTTTAAAAGATGCTGTAAGTTCCATGTTTAATTGGGACAGAGAAATGCTGGAAGGCAAAACTGAATCAAGCAGACACTGGAGAGAAACTCCTGATAAGTTTTGGAGTGAACGATTTGGCAAAGAAGTAACCCCTCGTTGGGTACTACAATACTTTGGCACAGAAGTCATGCGTCAAAACATGCATGACGCTATATGGATCGACAGTTGCTTGATGAGATACAACGGTAAGCCAACTGTGATTGCTGATACTAGATTTCAAAATGAACTTAAAATGATACGTAAATCCGGCGGAAAATTAATATTAGTCAAAAGAGGTGAATTACCCACACGAGAAGAAATGCAACAAAAAGGTGCACATCAATCAGAATGGGATTGGATGGGTTGGGACTTTGATTTTACTATTGACAATGATGGTACAAAAGAAGAATTATATGCAAAAATTGACGACCTAGTCATCAGCAACAAGATCACCCAAACGCCAGCCGAGACGCTTGACCCCTTGCAACCTTTGGCAATTGGCGCAAACAGTTTTTAAATTAGTAACAATAGTATTCCTCAAATTTCCGTCCACAAAGAACACATCTAATTGACTTTGATTCTGTGCTTTGAACCCGCACAATTCACACTTGTTTTTCTTTTTATATCCTGAACGTTGCAGTGCTGTGATTCCGCCTACTTTCTTATTACGCTTCTTTCTATTACAGGTATCACACAGTCTACGCCAATAGATCTTGTCACCTTTCTTATAGGCATATGCTCTAGGTTTGGATCTACATTCTACACATAAGGGTCTAACTGTATTGTTCATATACAAGTATTTACGTTGCCTATATAGGCACCACAGTTTTAGCAAATTACGTATCGAATTACCTAGTTTCTTATAAATACTTCAGTATATACGTACAAACTTGCAAGGAGAACACATAACATGGCATTAACAGCACCAGGAGTAGAAGTAAGTGTAATAAACGAGAGTTTTTATGTACCTTCAGATGCAGGTACTACACCACTTTTTATAGTAGCATCATCACAAGACAAGAAGAACGGAGCAGGCGATAGCACGGCATCAGGAACACAAACTACAAATGCCAATACTGCTTATTTGATTTCTTCTCAAAGAGAATTAACAGAAACTTTTGGCGATCCAAAATTTTATCAAGACGCATCAGGCAATTCATTACAAGGTTATGAATTAAATGAATGGGGTCTACAAGCGGCATACTCTTTCTTAGGAGTTGCCAACAGAGCATACGTTTTAAGAGCAAATGTTGACACTAGTGAATTACTAGGAAGTGCATCGGCTCCAACTGCTAAACCAACAGATGGTACATACTGGTTTGACCTTGCATCAACTAGCTTTGGATTATTCGAGTGGTCAAAAACAGATCAAGCATTCACAACAATAACACCAACACTTATTACAACAGTTACTGATTTAGTTGGAGGAGTTTCAACTGGAGCACCTAAAACTTCAATTGGTATCACAGGTGATTATGTAATTAATACAACACACGTTACTAACAAGATTTACAAAAAAACTGAATCAAATACTTGGGTACAAGTTGGATCAAGTGCATGGCACTTATCACTACCTGTAGTTTCAGTAGCGTCTGGAACAGCAGTAACAAACAGTCAGAACATGTCTATTAATGGCATAACAGTTGCGACAGGTGGAACTGCATTATCAAATGTTAACTCGGCAATTAATGCGGCAAACATTCCAGGTGTAAGTTCAAGCATTAATGCTACAACAGGAAACTTAGACATCTTCCACGATGGTGGTGAGCTTGGCGATTCTACAAACAGAGAAATACTTGACTTTGAAGAAGGTACAGGTTTATTAGCTGGTTTGGGAATTACAGCAGGAAACTTTAGAGCTCCTAAATTTTTACAAGACAAACACACAAACAGACCTACTTGGAAAACTGCAGACGAAAACAGACCAACAGGTTCAATTTGGTTCAAAACAACTTCAGCAAACTCAGGAGCAAACATTGTTACTAAACTGTACAGTTCAGCAAGTGCAAGTTTCTCAGCAGTAGCGGCTCCATTATATGCAACACACAACTCTGCGATCTACAACTTAGATGCAGGAAACGGTGGAACTGCATTAACAGTTGGAACTTTATACTCACAGTACAACATAACTGAACAAAAAATTGTTACAACAGACGGTTCACAAGTTGATACTACAAATAACGTTGGTGATTTCCAACTGTTTAGATATGAGGGCGGAAAAACAGTTATTACTACTAGATTAACTGCACACTCATTTACAGGTTCAGAAACATTTACAATAAGTGAAAGTAGAAAAAATCAAGCGGCAATGAGTACACCTATTACAATTACAATGAGTGGTACAACTGCTGACACATTTATAGCAGACATTAATGGTAAGGTTGACGCAAGTGCGGCGGCTAACTCCACTACAAAACTTATTAACATTAAAGCTTCTAAATTAGCAACTGGTGAAATTGTTATTGAACATGCACTAGGCGGTGACTTTAGAATGAACAACACAGGAACTGGCGACGTATTAGGTGATGCTGGTTTTGGAACTTCTCAAGCACATCCATATGGTGGATACACTGCGAACAGTTCAACTTTAGTGGACAACTTATATGTTGCACCAGCAGGTGACACAGAAGATTCTTCAACAGGATCAGAAGTAGTTGCTTCTAACTGGAAAAGATTATCATACACAGCAAGTACAAACGCACCAAACAATGAACCATCAGACGGTACATTATGGTATGACACAAACATTGATGTTGCAGACATTATGGCACACAATGGTACTACTTTTGTTGGATATGCAACAGCATACTCAAGCACAGATCCAAATGGTCCACAGTTTAGTGCAACAGCACCAACTACACAATCAGATGGTACTGCACTTGTAACTAATGACTTATGGATTGACACTGCAGATTTAGAAAACTATCCAAAACTTTACAAATACAACACAGCGGCAACGTTGAGTTCAACTAACACAGCCAACCAAGTAGCAGTAACTACATCAGGTGCGGCTTGGGAATTAGTTGACAAAAGCGATCAAACAACAGAAGACGGTATTGTTTTTGCAGATGCAAGATGGCACACGTCAACTGACAAAACAGCAGGAACTAGCACAGCGGCAGGAACACCTTCAACAATTAAAAACTTGTTGAGCAACGGTCATTTAGATCCAGATGCTCCAGATCCAGCGGCATTCCCACAGGGTATATTGCTTTGGAACACTAGACGTTCAGGCTACAATGTTAAAGAATACAAAAACAGTTACATTACAACTGCAAAATATCCAGGAAGTGGATCAAGCGGTTTAGGTAACGTTAGAGCAGGTAATGAATCTGTTGCAACTTACTATCCAGACAGATGGGTTACTAAATCAAGCAACAATGCAAACGGTTCTGGTGCATTCGGAAGAAAAGCACAGAGAAAAGTAATTGTTGAACAGTTAAAATCAGAAATGGACACTAACCAAGCAATCAGAGAAGACCAAAGAGGATTCAACGTAATTGCTACACCTGGTTACCCAGAATTGATTGCAAACATGATCAACTTAAACACAGACAGAAACAACACAGCATTTGTAGTTGGAGATACTCCATTAAGATTAGCGGGTACATCAACTGCAATTACTAACTGGGCTAACAACTCATCAGCGGCACTAGACAACGGTGAAGACGGTTTAGTAAGTTCAAGTGATTATTTGGGTGTGTTTTATCCATCAGGTTTAACAACTGATAACACAGGAAAATCAATTGTTGTTCCGGCATCACACATGATGATGAGAACACTAGCAAACAACGATAACATAGCTTTCCCATGGTTTGCACCAGCAGGAACTAGAAGAGGTATTGTTGATAATGCAACAGCAGTTGGTTACATAGATTCAAAAGAAGGTGAATTTAAAACAATATCTGTAACGGAGTCAGTGAGAGATTCAATGCATGAAGTTAAAATTAACCCAATTACATTCTTCTCAGGAGCAGGAATTGTTAACTTTGGTAACTTAACTAAAACACCATCAAGTTCAGCACTAGATAGAATTAACGTTTCTAGATTAGCAGTGTACTTGAGAACACAATTAGATGCAATTGGAAAACCATTTATTTTTGAACCAAATGATGAACTAACAAGAAATGAAATCAAACAAGCAGTTGAATCATTCTTATTAGAACTTGTTGGTCAAAGAGCATTGTACGATTTCTTAGTAGTTTGTGATGACACAAACAACACACCTACGAGAATAGACAGAAATGAACTTTATGTAGACATAGCAATTGAGCCTATTAAATCAGTTGAATTTATTTACATACCGTTGAGAATCAAAAACACAGGAGAAATTGCAAAATTAGGAAACTAATTTTCGATAAAGGAGAAAATATATGGCAATATCAACATTATCAAAATTTACAGTACCTTTAGCAAACGATCAGAGTTCAGCATCACAAGGTTTGTTGATGCCAAAACTTCAATATCGTTTCAGAGCAATACTTGAAGGTTTTGGAGTATCAACACCTAGATCAGAATTAACAAAACAAGTGGTAGACATTACTAGACCTAACTTGACTTTCGATAACGTAACACTAGACGTTTACAACTCAAAAGTTTACGTTGCTGGTAAACACACTTGGGAGCCAATTACAATCACATTAAGAGATGATGTAAACAACTCAGTTACTAAACTTGTTGGCGAACAAATTCAGAAACAATTTGATTTCTTTGAACAAAGTTCAGCGGCATCAGGTATTGATTACAAATTTACAACTAGAATTGAAATGTTAGACGGTGGTAACGGTTCAAGCACACCAAATGTATTAGAAACATTTGAACTATATGGTGCTTATGTTGAAAACGTTAACTACAACACACTAGCATACGCAACTTCAGATCCAGCTACAATCACAATGTCAATTAGATATGACAACTGTATACAAACACCACAAGGAACAGGTATTGGTACAGCAGTTGCAAGAACAATTGGTACTTTGAGTACTGGTGGTTAATAAGAATTAGAATTAGCATTTATAATACAAGAAAAGCGTCTTTATATGGCGCTTTTTTTGTGGCTATAAATACAAGTATATGCCAAAGATAAATGATTTTTTAAAAGGTATCCAAAACGGCCAACCCGGCATGAAGGACTTCCGTCACGCATCTAGATTGTACATAGACGACAACTACAGATTGATGCCGAAACAGAAGTTTATGTTTCATGTGATGATTCAGACTGATGAATCAATGTTTATAAACGGATATAATCCACAAGAAGACGCACAATTAGATATGTTAGTTAAATCGTGTGACTTGCCTAGATACGGAATGAATCTAGAAGAACTTGTACAGTACAACAAAAAGGCTTATGTGGCAACACGTATTCAGTACGAGCCAGTTAACATAACGTTTCATGATGACCATGCTGACACTGTAAATGCTTTTTGGAAAAAATATTATGAATATCACATAGCAGATTCAGTTAATGCTGGAACAAGTGATATGACTATATCAGATACAAAAGACAATGCGTATGATGATATAAGCTGGAGCAGAAAGATTTCAAAATTTGGATTAGATACTCCAAAAGCAAGAAAGAAGCCATACTTAAAAAGTATAATAATTTTTTTATTACACAAAAAAAGATTTACATCCATGCAATTAGTAAATCCAGTTATAGGATCTTTTGCACATGACTCTGTAGACAATGCCGATGGTGCTGGAACACTATCAAATGTTATGCAGGTATACTACGAAACAGTAACATACGATTCAGGTACAGTAAACAAAACTGATATGCCTGGATTTGCTACATTAAATTATGATCATGAACCGTCACCTTTAACAGTTTTTGGAAGAGGTACAAATTCTATATTTGGACCTGGCGGAGTTGTAGACGGCATAGGCTCTGTTATGAAAAATATACAGGGCGGAAATATACTAGGTGCAATATTAGGTGCATCAAACACCTACAACAATGCTAAAAAGATTGGTAAAAAAGGGGCCAAAGAAGAATTAAAAGGTATGGCAAAGAAAGGTGTGTTAGAAGTTGCCAAACAAGCAGGAACAATTTCTAGTCCAGTTGCACAATTTGGTGTTGGGGTACTTGGAGCGGTGGCAACTTTAGCCACAGCAAAAGGATTGTCGGATAATAAAAATACAGCAAACACAACTGTAATAACAATGCCAACTTTTGACAGTGTTAACTTTCTTACAGCCAATGAAGCATACAATCTAGTTACAACCAACGACGGAATAAAAGATATTATTGCAGGACATATATATTATAAAGATATAGGTTCAAGAACAGGACAATCAGTTGCAGTAAGCGATGTTGCTTACACTAATTCAACAGACGCAACCAAGAGAGTTTATAGAGCTAAAACAGTTACTGACATAAGAAAACTAGTTACTGATGGGTTTATAAAAATTGATAGAAAAACACAAAACATAACAATTAGCATAGAGAAAGCAAACTTATAATGACTGAATTTTATACAAATCTACCACCTAAAGAAAGCGATGGTCTAAACGACACCATACAGAAGTTAACAACAACAAACTATCAATCAGATTTCGAGATGAATCCAGCTGATTATGATGCCTGTATTGCATTTTTTGTTAGGAGAGGATTTAAAAGAGTATCTGCAGAATCTACTGCATACGTAATAATGTCACAGGCAAAAATAGACAGCATAAGTCCACAAGAGATATTGGACAAACTAACTAGTGCTTCAGATGTACAATTATCAGAACTAATAACACTAATATTAAATGCTAACAGGTATAAGTCAAGTAGACTAGGTGTTAGACAGACACTAGCAACTAAAGAACTTGTATCTAGAAACATTCTAGATTAATGCTACCAAGATTTGCAAGAGGAAAATTTTCACCAAAAAATGGCGACAAGTATGTTGGCTTAAAAACCCCGACATACAGATCAAGTTGGGAACACGCTTTCATGAGATTGTGTGACGAACATCCTAGCGTCTATCAATGGGCTAGTGAATCAATCAAGATTCCATACAGAAATCCTTTCTCAGGCAAGTACACTGTGTATGTGCCGGATTTTTTTATTGTGTATCAAGATAAGAATGGAAAGAAACATGCAGAAATGGTAGAAGTTAAACCTGCTGATCAAACAACAATGGAACGTGCTGGAAAAAGTCTAGCAAAGAAAAAACAGGTTGTGTTAAACATGGCCAAATGGGAAGCCGCCAGTGCTTATGCCAAACAAAAAAAAATAAGATTCAGAGTAGTTTCAGAAGAAGACCTTTTTCACAACGGCAAACGTAAGTAAATACGCAGATGACAAAAAAATTAGAAGACATTCTCAATTTACCAAATGTCAAAGAGGCATTTAAAGAGGTAGATAAAAAAGAACAAGCCAAAGCCAACAAAGAACAAACAGGCAAAGTGATGAAAAACGTTGATCCTAAAACAGCAGAGGCACTTAAAAAATCTTATGCAGAGTTTGACAAGATAGCGGCCGCACTACCACAAGTAAAAGGACTGGGAGAACTGGGAGATTTAGAGCTAGACAAACTAGCAGTTGAATCAGAAGAGAGTTATAAAAATTTAATGGACTTGGGCATGAACGTTGATTCTCGTTATTCAGGACGTATATTTGAAGTTGCAAGTAATTTCCTTAAAAATGCCATAGATGCCAAGAGTTCAAAGATAGATAAAAAGCTAAAAATGGTTGATTTACAGCTTAAAAAAATGAAGTTAGACCAGGGCAACAAAGACGGTGGCACTGTAGAAGAAAGCGACGGATTTGTTATATCAGACCGTAATGAATTAATGAAGAAACTACTTAAAAAAGACTAAATATTGCATATGAGCACTTTTACACAGTATCTAGCAGAATCTAGCAAGTCATATGACTACAAAGTTAAGGTAGCAGGTGACATAAGCGATGACTTTGCATCTAGAATGGAAACGGCACTAGCAAAATTTGAAGTTGCTAAAATGTCAGCTGGTAAGAAGACACCTATAATGACTATGCCTTTAGATTTTCCTGCATTAAGCAATGAGTCAGTTACTATTTTTGATGTTACAACAAACTATCCTGTAACAGCAAATGTAATGAAAGAATATCTATCAGACTACATGAACATAAATGCTTCAATGATCGTTGTTAGAAAGCCAGGTGAGCCAACAGAAGAATATCAAGCAAACATGCAGATAGGTCAAAAGTCAGAATATGCAAACAAATTACAAGATGTTGAAATGAAAGATGCACCTAAACATAAAGCAGAAGAATTTTTTGGTGACAAATACAACATGAGCTTAATGAGAGAATTATTAAAATCTAAAAAAGATAAAGATCAAGTTCCAGCTATGCCGGATGAAGATTCAAAAAACAAAGCAGAGAAGAAATTACAAGACAAAGAAGAAAAAGGTACACCGAGTCCTCTTTCAAAAGCAACTAACAAACACCCGGACCCAAAGAGGAAGTAAATTATGGAAATGATCGATGTACTATCAAAATTAAAAGAAATTGCAGAGTCTAAACCAGATTTAGTAGCAGACGCAGTTGCGAATGTTCAAGCAACTAATCCACAAGCTGTTGTACAGAATGCAGTTCAAAGTGAACCAGCATTAAAAACAGATGAGGGTGGAATGTCAGATGTACATATAGGAGCTCAAGAAGCTCTTGGAGAATTTCAAGATGAAGACGGTAACTTAAAAGGACCAAAAGCACAGGTAGTTGCGGCACTTACACAAAAAGCAAAAACAATGCCTTTCCCGGATAGTTACGAATATGAAATGGCATCACAAATGGCGATAGATGATTTCGATGATGCAGGTCAAAGAAATCCAGACATGGACATGAATTCAGAACAACCCACAGACGAAGGCAATGCGTTTGCACAAGCAGTGCAACAAGCTAAATCTTCAGGCATGAAAAAAGGCGACAAATTTAAAGTTGGTGATGAAGAACACACATTAAGAGATAGCGATTTTGAAGGGGAGAGTACAAGAGATATGAAAACAGAAAAAACAGAAGGTAAAATTCCAGCAGGCTTAAAAGCATATCAAGATAAAAAAGCAGGCAAAGAAGAGAAAAAAGAAACTGTAAAAGAAGCAATACAAATATCAGCTGATTCTCCACAAGAAGCAAGTATGATGATGCAAATTTTAAAATTAGCAGGTGTTAAACCTGTTGATGATGCTATGATTGGTGCAGAGCCAGAACATGATCACGAACACACTCACGGAGATGACAACGAAGGTTGTGGACCATCTTGTGCAGAGCACGGTTGCAATTGTGAACACGGCAGAGCAGGTCAAGACGATGCAATGGGTTCACAGGAAATGGGCAGAATGAGAGACATGATGACTGCTCCTGAAGAAGAAAAACAAGAAGAAACTTTCGACAACGAACCAGACGTAAAAGTACAAAATACAGACACATTGGTTAATACTATGTCAGGTGGTTTAAACAGACAAAAGAAAACTTTCCCAAAAGTTGCTAGTGGAGACAATCCAATGGCGGCGGAAGACACTGTTACTGAAGATGATTTAGCAAACAGTCTTAGAGCACAATACGAAGGCTTCAAAGAAGCATATCAAAAAGAGGCAAAAATTGCAGAAGCAAAACCAGACTTTTTAGATATGGACAAAGATGGCGACAAAAAAGAACCAATGAAAAAAGCCATCAAAGACAAAGAAGCAAAGTAATACTTTTCCAAGCACCTAAACAGCGTTAAATACTACACCATGGCGTATGTATCACTAGATAGCGACCAAATTAAAAAGGCGCACAAGAAACACAAATATACCAAAACTCAAGTTGAACAACTTGAACAGTGTATGGATACAAAAACAGGACCTTTATTCTTTATGAGAACTTTCATGAGAATACAGCACCCAGTGAAAGGATCAATACCTTTTGATCCTTTTCCATATCAAGAAAGATTAATCGAAAGTTATAATGACCATAGATTTTCAATTGCTATGCTACCTAGACAGACTGGTAAAACTACCTGTGCATCAGGTTTCCTTATTTGGTATGCCATGTTTAGACCAGATTCACAGATACTAATTGCGGCACACAAATACGCAGGTGCATCAGACATCATGTCAAGGGTGCGTTATGCCTATGAGATGTTGCCAGCATGGATCAAAGCAGGCGTAACACAGTACAACAGAAACAGTATAGAATTTGACAACGGCTCAAAGATATCAGCAACTACAACAACTGAAAACACAGGGCGGGGTATGTCACTTACACTTGTTTATTGTGATGAGTTTGCATTCGTGCAACCACCAGAGAAAGCCAAAGAGTTTTGGACATCACTGTCACCCACACTATCAACAGGTGGTAAGTGTATGATTACTTCTACTCCTAACTCAGATGAAGATCAGTTTGCATTAATTTGGAAAGAAGCTAATAAAAGATTTGACGAATATGGCAATGATAAAGAAGTAGGAACTAACGGATTCTATGCCATGAAGGCACACTGGTCAGAACATCCAGACAGGGATCAAGCATGGGCAGATGCAGAGAAGGCTAGAATTGGCGATGAAAGATTTAGAAGGGAACACGAATGTGAATTCTTAATCTATGATGAGACTTTGATTAACAGTACACACCTAGTAGACATGGAAGCAACTGCACCTGTAGAAACAACCGGACAAGTACGTTGGTTTAAAAAGCCTACACCAGGAATGACATACATGGTATCACTAGATCCTGCTATGGGAACAGGTGGTGACTATGCCGCAATACAAGTTTTTGAATTGCCAACATTTGATCAAGTAGGAGAGTGGCATCATAATACAACACCTATGAATCAACAAGTTAGAATTTTACAAGGTATTACTAAACATCTATATGATTCGATCATAGAACAAGATGCTAGTGCTACACCACAAATATTTTACAGTATGGAAAACAACTCTATAGGTGAAGCGGCCCTATTAAGAGTTATGGATATAGGTGAAGAAAATATACAAGGTATGTTTTTATCCGAACCTATAAGAAAAGGACATAGAAGAAAATTTAGAAGGGGATTTAACACAACAGCAAAACACAAAATAGATGCTTGTACTAAATTCAAAGAATTAGTAGAAGGCGGAAAAATGAAAATTAGTTCACAATTATTAATATCAGAACTAAAAGACTTTGTTGCAAGTGGATTAAGCTTCAAAGCTAAACCAGGACAACACGATGACCTTGTTAGTTCTTGTTTGCTAATGACACGTATGATAAAAGTACTTGCAGATTTTGATCCTAAAATATTTGAAAAATGGACAGACAGAACATCAGAGCTAACACCAATGCCAATCTTTGGCTCATTCAACTAATAACTGGTGCCTGTATGCTACACAGAGTACTGTATATCGCTGGTAAAAACAACTTTAGTCATGTGTGCCGTTCAACAAAAAGACGTATAAATAACACTATATGAACCCAAAAAACTCAGAAGATTTATTCAATAAAATTAGATCGCAGTTTACAAACATTAGACTAGGTGATGAAAACGGTGCCGCAACAGCGGATCCAAGCAGTGCTGTATTTTTTGAATTTGAGTTCAAAGAAGATGCAGACACATTTGGTTCAGTTAGTGTATCGATAGCAGAAGACGGTACTATGAAAGTATTTTACAACCGTAATTTAGTGGATAAAATTGATGAGGATAGCAAAGACGAATGGTATGCATTCCTTAAAGAGCTTAAAGACTTTGCAGTAGAGCACCAATTATCCTTTGATGTGCGTGATATTACTAAAAGTAACCTTACAAAGCAGGATTATCAAAATATAGCAGACACGAATCAAACGGTAAATAACGATGAGATGTCAGAAGAACTAAACAGAATTACTAAATTAGCAGGTGTTGAAAAGGCATCAGTTGCAGAAGGCTTAACCGGCACTGCAAAACGTTCATACGAGAACCTAGAAAAAACAAGATTAATAATTAGACACAAAGGCAAAGTTGACGAAACTGTGCCAGGTGCAAGATCAAGACAAATACAATCACTATACATAGAAAACGGTGATGGTGAAAGATTCAAATATCCACTAACACATTTAGCAGGTGCAAGAGCAATGATGAGACACGTGTCAAATGGTGGAAGACCACATGATGAATTTGGCGAACACATTGTTAGAACATCAGAAGATATAGCAAAATTAAATTCATTCTCAAGATACGTTACTAACAAAGATCAATTAAATGATAATGCAGGTGACATTATTGAGCAAACTAAAATGAAACTAGAAAATTTAAGAGGCTACATGAAAAATCTTTCTAATCAAGGACACTATGAAAATGCAAGTAAAGATTTTAAAACTTCAGAAGAACAAGTATTAGACGATGAAACTGTAAACAAAATGAGAGAGAAATTCACAATGAAAAACTTAGACAGCAGAGTTGAAGATGCACTACCACTTATCAACAGAATTATGAGTGAACTAGAAGCACCCAGAGAAGAAGAACAAGTTAATGAATTAGACCCAGGTGATGAGCCAATTGATGCACCAATACAACCAGATGTAGATCACGGAGCAGTGGTACAAGGTTATTTGACCGATCCAGAGAAAAAATTAATTCTAAGAAAAGATGACTCTGCTGATAAAATGTTATCTGTAACAAAATTTAAAGACAAAAATACTATGTTAGGTTCAATACTTTCTGATATAGCATCAAGATTAATTTCAACACCAAAAGGTGAAGAGGACAGAGTGGCAAACTTTGCTTCTAGAGTTGCAGACGGAATAGAGCAAGAAGGTTCTGCTATGTTTAAACCGGGACCAGACTATAACAGCAACAAAAAAATTGCAGTACAGTTAGCAAAAAGATATTTAGATGACTACAAAAAAATGCAATCAAATCCAGAATACAAAGACGAAGTGAGAAAAGATCCTCAAGACATAAACAAATTTAAAAATATTAAAGGCCTAGATTACGATAACAAAGGCAAAGCAAAAGAAGAAACAGCATTTGAATCATGGGCTGATCAAACTGCAAACGAATATGCAACTGAACCAAAAGATGAAGAAGATAGAAAAGAAAAATTAAAAGCACTAAACGACATTCAAAAAAATCCAGACTTAATGAGCGATCCTAGAATGAAAGCTGAAGTAATCAAAAGAAGAATGGAACTGCAAAGAGCAAAACAAGAAGGTGTTGCATTTGAAGATCTTAAACCTTATATTGAACAGCATCTAAAAGACGGTGGCGATCAATCAACTGCACTTGAAACAGCAATTGAACAATTTAATACAGAAGACAATGCTCCAGATATGGTTGTTAGAGATCCGGAAGATGAAGCAGAAGATAAAGAACAAGAAGTAGCAAAAGATCAAGTAGACGCTGAAAAGATCAATACAGAATTAGATAGAATTAAGCAACTAGCTAACTTATCTTAATAAAACCTCCATATTACCAATAATAGTAGTAGACAACTGATAAATATCAGTGTATATTATGTACTATATGTCTAATATACACATAGGCAAACTAAAACAAACATAGGCACACAAGGAGGCTTACATTATGGCATCATTAGCTGAAATAAGAGCGAAGTTAAAATCTCAAGAAGTTAATCGCTCAACTTCACAAACAGGCGGAGACAACGCCATCTACCCACATTGGAATATAGCAGAAGGCTCAGAAGCAGTTGTTAGATTCTTACCAGATAAGGATACGAACAATACTTTTTTCTGGACTGAAAGAAACATGATCAAACTACCTTTTGCAGGTATTAAAGGTCAAACTGATTCTAGACCAGTGCAGGTACAAGTACCATGCATGGAGATGTATGGCAAAACTTGCCCAGTACTAACGGAAGTTAGACCATGGTTCAAAGACAAGAGCATGGAAGACATGGGAAGAAAATATTGGAAGAAAAAATCTTATATTTTCCAAGGTTTTGTTACAACAAATCCACTAGCAGAGGACTCAACACCTGAGAATCCAGTCAGAAGATTTATAATTGGACCTCAGATCTTTAACATCATTAGAAGTGCATTGATGGATCCAGAGATGGAAGAAATGCCTACTGATTTGGTTAAAGGTGTTGATTTTAGAATTAACAAAACTACCAAAGGTGGTTATGCTGATTACTCAACATCAAAATGGTCAAGAAGAGAACGTGCATTAGATGAGGCAGAGAGAGCCGCAATCGAAACACATGGGTTACACAACCTAAGTGACTATAGACCAAAAGAGCCAACTGAAGCAGAAGTTAAAATAATTGCAGAATTATTTGCGAAATCTGTCGAAGGTGAAGCTTATGATCTTGAGCAGTATGGACAATACTTTAGACCAGCGGGAATGGCTTATCAAGCTAAACCCCAAGTATCAGTTCCAACAGCAAGTCCAGTAGCGGCGGCACCAGTAAGTGCACCAGTAACTGCAACTGCACCTGTTACAGAATCTGCACCAGCACCACAACCAACAGCGGCGGCTACGGCGGCTCCTGCAGGTGATAGTGCCAAGAGAGCAGAGGACATCTTGAAACTAATAAGATCAAGACAAGCAAAATAATCTGACATTTTACCAAGGCCCTGATGTTGACGTTAGGGCCTTGATATGCTATTATAGGATATACAAAGGATAAAATTATGACAAAAGTATTTGACGCAACAAAGTTTAGAAAGAGTATCACAAAATCAATCCAAGGTTTAGGCATAGGATTCAGCGATCCCACTGATTGGATCAGCACAGGAAATTATGCATTGAACTATTTGATGACAGGCGATTTCAACAAAGGAATTCCGCTAGGCAAAGTTACTGTATTTGCAGGAGAATCAGGAGCAGGTAAATCATACATAGCCGCAGGAAACATTATTAAGAATGCACAAGAGCAAGGTATATTTGTTATACTTGTTGACACAGAGAATGCACTAGATGAAAAATGGTTACAAGCATTAAAAGTGGACACATCAGAAGATAAACTTTTAAAATTAAGTATATCAATGATTGATGACGTAGCAAAAACTATTTCAGAGTTTATGAAGGGTTACAAAGAAGCACACGCAGATGACAAAGAAGGTGCACCTAAAGTACTATTTGTTATAGACAGTTTAGGTATGATGCTTACACCAACTGACGTTAATCAGTTTGAAGCGGGTGATATGAAAGGTGACCTAGGTAGAAAACCTAAGGCATTGACTGCACTTGTGAGAAACTGTGTTAACATGTTCGGTTCATGGAACGTAGGCCTTGTAGCAACTAACCACACTTATGCATCACAGGATATGTTTGACCCAGATGATAAGATATCAGGTGGACAGGGATTTATCTATGCAAGTTCAATCGTTATTGCAATGAAAAAACTTAAATTAAAAGAAGATCTTGATGGTAACAAAGTTACAGACGTAAGAGGTATTAGAGCGGCATGTAAAGTTATGAAAACAAGATATGCTAAACCGTTTGAAGGTGTACAGGTTAAGATTCCATACGAAACAGGAATGAACCCGTACAGTGGACTAGTGGACCTATTTGAAAAGAAAGGTATACTTGTACAGACTGGAAACAGGCTAAAATACATTGATAAAGCGGGTAAAGAACATATCGACTTTAGAAAACAATGGATAGGTGATAAATTAGATATGCTAATGGCAGACTTCAAAGAATCAACAGACTTTGCTGACAAAGAAGATACTGATGCTCCTATTGAGGTTGATATAAAACCTAAAGCAAAAACTAAAAAAGCAGAACCAATTAAAGAAGAAAAGGAATAGTACATGATAGATTTTACACACGAGGATATCGAACGCTTGTGGAATTCAGTTATACATTACGTCCCCGAAAGACAAAAATTGGACATGGCAATTGACTTTATTAAGAGTTTAGAAGATATCGGTGTAGAACATGACGAATTAAAAGCGTCTGCAGAATACGATCCAAAACTTGAAGAAGCAATAGCAACAGTGTTCGAAGAAGAAGAAGTGGACGAAGATGGATATATTGAGGACGAATGATAAACTGGTACAACGAAGTTAGCAGAAATTTATCTAAGATACCAGACTGTGTTGCATTTTTTGATAACGAATTATTAGAAGCAAGAAAACAGTGTAAGATATACGGTAACTTAGAAAGAGCTAGTGCATCATTACCTGGAATAGTTGAAGAAAGATTTAGTCAATTACAACAACTCGAAGCAATTCTTGAATACCTAAACATAGAATTAAGAAGATTAAGATCTAAAACTTTTAGAAAATTCTTAGAAAATTATAATAAACTGTTAAGCAGTAGAGATGCAGAGAAGTATGTAGACGGCGAAACTGATGTTGTTGACATGACTAAGATAGTTAATGACTTTGCATTAATACGTAACCAATGGTTAGGCATCACCAAAGGATTAGATCAAAAACAATGGCAAATAACAAACATTGTTAAATTGAGAGTAGCAGGAATGGAAGATGCCGATATCAAATAATAGAATAATACTTACAGACGTAGACGGAGTACTCCTAGAATGGGAAAACCATTTTACTAAATGGATGTTACAAAGCACACTGTTTGATGAAAGAGGTGCTAGATATCACCCTTATAGACTACTACCAGACAAACAAAACACATATTGGATGGAAGAAAGATTTGGTTTATCCAAAGAAAAAATGGGTGAAAAAATTAGAGAGTTTAATAGAAGTGCATGGATGGGCACACAACGACCTATGTTGGAATCACAAACTTGGGTAAAATTATTACACGCCGAAGGATGGACCTTTATACCTATTACATCACAAACATCAGACAAGCCAGCACAAGAATTACGTAAGAAGAGAATGGGAGAATTATTTGGCAACTATGTGTTTACCAATTACCACATACTAGGTACCGGAGCAGACAAAGACTCGGCATTAGCAGAGTTTCACGGTACTGGACTGTATTGGGTCGAGGACAAACCTAAGAACGTACTAGCAGGGCTCTCTTACGGTTTAAAGCCTATATTAATCGACCATCCATACAATAGAGATTTTAATCACCCCGATGTTATCCGTGTAAATAATTGGAAACAAATACATGAGTTATTAGTAAAATGAAAGTATACGTAGGTTGGGATTCTCGAGAAGACATATCATATCAAGTGTGTGAACACTCTATCAAACGTAGAGATCCATCTGCAGAAGTTATACCATTAAAACAAAATCAGATGCGAGAGCAAGGTATGTATACTAGAGAAATAGACAAGTTAGCCACAACAGAATTTACATTTTCTAGATTCTTTGTGCCTTATCTTAATGACTACAAAGGTTGGGCTGTATTTTGTGATTGTGATTTCCTTTGGAAAATTCCAGCAAAAGAACTTGAACAATACTGTGATGATTCTAAAGCAGTTGTTTGTGTGCAACACGATTACACTCCTGAAGAAGGATCTATTAAGATGGATGGACAAGTACAAACAGCATATCCAAGAAAAAATTGGAGCAGTATGGTACTGTGGAATTGCGGACATCCTAAGAATAAAATATTAACTCCCGAACTACTAAACAAAGAAACACCAAAATTCCTACATAGATTTAGTTGGCTAGATGATGCAGACATTGGATCTCTACCTCACGAATACAATTGGCTAGTAGGTTGGTACAAAGAACCCAAAGATGGCAAACCTAAGATACTACACTACACAGAAGGTGGTCCGTGGTTCGATGGTTATAGAGATTGCGAGTATTCCGATGATTGGAAGAAAGAAGTAATCAATCTTTTCAGTGCATAATCCACTATATTAAATCAAGATAAGTACAGTTATGAAACACATGAACAGAATGCTTCAGTGGATCGATGAACTGGGATTAATCGTAGTCCAGTCTGAAATCAAACCATTTGGACCTGGTACACGGAGATACATGGTTGGCAGACATGTCGAAGAACCTAAGCACAATGCATGGCAAATGCCAAGTGGTAAATGGGCTTCGACTCATGGTGTACAAGAATGGCTCACACCAGAACCACTAGATGGCCCAGCTTTAGAAAAATGGTTAACCGACTATGTGAAAGAAAATGTATAGAGAGATACCATTGCCCTCGTCAATAGCATTTGAACCTATCAACTTATGCAACGCAAAATGTTATTGTTGTCCATACACCACATTAAGTGAAGACAAAACATATCACGGTCAACTAATGACCAAAGAACAATTAGGTATGCTGTTACACGACTACGGTTCACTTATAAAAAAATACAAAGTAAAAGATTATGCGTGTGCTATTAGTCCATGGAGATACAGTGATCCACTAGTGCAACCTAATCTAGAGTACATCATGGAACTGTGTAATCACTATAAAATTAATGTTGGTATTACTACTAACGGTGTATCATTTACTAAAAAACAGTGTGAAATTTTAAACAAATACAAACACCTAATAGGTAATGTTCATATGAGTGTTATCGGACATACCGCAGAAGAACTATGGGAGTTTATGAATATCAAAAAAGACAAGACACTGAAAAGTCTAAACTTTGTAAAAGAAAACTATCCAAAACTTTCAGAAAGGATTAAAATCGGTGTTAAACACAAAAATCAATCGGCCACTGCTAGTGCCAAAGTTATTAAAGAATATCAGGACGTTACACTTGGAAAAGTGAAATCCAAACAGAACTGGGTTGAAAATAGAATGGGCGACGGGGATGGTGATTGGACTAAACCATACAATTCTGTAATTGATGAAGAAAATTATATGCAAGGGTGTGCAATGGGCTCCGGACGTATACTAAGGAGAATGGAAGTGTTAGTGAGCGGACAAGCAGTTTTGTGTTGTGATGATGCAGAAGGAAAGACAGACTATGGAAACATTTTTGAAATCGGAATTGAGGGAGCATGGAAAAACATGCAAAAAGAACACGAAATAATATACGCTGAAAAATACTCAGAAGAAAAAAAGAATTTGATCTGCAACACTTGTTCTAGGGCTAAGTTCAACGGCAACTGGACAAGAGGCATGGAATCAAAATTACAGGCAGAACAACAAAATACAATTAGTAAAATAGGAAGTATGCAATGATAGGAAAGCATTTTGTAAGTAAATGTATTGACAGCACCACAATCAATGATCCATGGTCGCATCAAATTATAGAAGACACATTGCCACAAGAAGAATTCGTTAAACTTAAAGATCAGTGTCTCAACATAAAGGTGCCCAAAGACAGACTTGTTCATATATTTCCAAAAGATTTTACTGATCATAACATTAAGTTCTATGATCAAATACATGATATAGCTAAAATAATTTTAGATAATGCAAAAGTTTTGTGTGACCAATATCCCAATTATAGATGGTTCGAAGACCTATCTGTCAATGCCCACATTTCTGTGACTCCACCGTTGCCTTATAAGTTCTACATACACCAAGAAGGGCTTGAAAAAATATGGAGCAGTGTAACCTACATAACTCCAGAAGTGAATGTGGGAACAAAAATGTACACGGAGCAGAATGAAAAAGCGTTTGTTAAAGAAGCAGAATGGAAGCCTAACAGTACTTTTATATTTTGCGGACAACAAGGCAAGACTTGGCACAGTTACGAAAGTGATCAAGTGGAGCAAAGAATAACATTAAATTTATTTCTTATGAAAGATAATAAAAATTGTTTTTATAGAGGTTAAAAGTAGATCTTGTCCACTTGATCTAATCCGTCGTGCGTGGCTATGATGTCGCTGTTATTGAATCCCAATGTGCTCATGTAACTGTCCATTATTTCTTCATGGGGCATGTCTGGAAAATTTTCATCCTTGTGTAGGTTCACTTCCTGTATCACATACTTTGCTCTCTTAAAAATCTCTGGAGCACCTTTCATTATCATAATCTCTGCACCTTGAACGTCTTGTTTTACCAAATCAAACTGTGCGTCACTGCCCACTAACTCATCTAGTGTCTGCATCTGTCTCAACTCATAATTTTCATACACACCAAACACACTGGAACCTTTTGTGTACGTTATTTTCTTTTTGTTGCCTTTTGAAATTTCAGCCAGATGCATTTTAATTTCTCTATTCGAATCTCCTAACACTGCGATATGATAGTTGGACGTAATTTCTTTCAACTTCTTCTCATGCTTTTGTCCTGCTTCTATGCATGTGTATTCTGCCTCTGCCCAGATTTTTTTAACATTGTTAGTCCAAAAACCATTCCAAGCACCTATGTCTAAGATCTTTGCTGGCATGAACTCGTGTTTGACTTTTAGTTTTTCTAAGTATTCGTACATTATGCTTTGTAATAGACAAGGTCAGGCCAGGTTTTCATTAATACCTTGAACCCGAGGGATTTCAGATGTTCCTTGATATCCTTTTTACTGCTACCGTATTTCTCACTATTACCATTCAATTCGATCATTAAGTATTCAACATTTTCTAAAATTTTTCCTGCACCTTTAAGAACTTCCATTTCGAGGCCCTCGACATCTATCTTAATCATGTCAATGCCTGTTGTGTCTAAGGAATCTAATTTATTGATCTTTGTTTCTCCCTTTTCCATTAGGACTCTAGTATTCTGTGTGGCAGACTCCTCAGTTAGTTTAACAAATCCATCTTCATTACCAACTGCTTGATTGTACAATCTAACATGATTATATCGTGCTACATTTCTTGTAAGGCATTCATAATGTATTTTGTTTGGTTCATAACAATGTATATTTTTTGCATATTTTTGCATGGCCAATGTCCATGTTCCGCACCATGCTCCCACATCTACTATTAGATTAAATTTTTTATGTTGATTTTCGCACCATTGAAGAAACTCATTGAGTCCAGTTTCCTGCATGAATGGCTTTCCTTTTTCACGCCATTGTTCTATCTGAGCATCTGCGGACGGAACCCATAGCCCCTCGCTTAATTTTTCTATTTTCACAATAATCCTTTGTCCATTAATATCTCTACTGCTTTACCGTTGGCAATTTCTTCTGGTGAAAACTGTTGATAAGCCAAACTGTATACCCAATCTTCACAACCAACAAAGAAAGGATTTTCAATGTCTGCAAGTTCTTGTCCACCAACTTCTTTAGCAAAACTTTTTTCATCACATATAACAGGTATGCCCATACACTGTGCTTCAACGGCGGCTATCGAACAACTTGTTACACATACCCAAGCGTCTTTGAGATCCTCAGATAAGGGAACTGTTGCTTCACTTGGTCCTGATGTACCTCTACCTCGGGGCTTTTGTCGAATTTTTATTGGTCTATCTGTGTACCTTTTAATTTGTGCTACGATGTCATTTGTCCAATTAGGTTTGTCTAAGTAGTTGTGTATACCAGCTGAGCTAGGACATACCAATATGTAACTACCTTTAAAGTTAGGTGCTTTAATTTTAATTCCAAATTTATCAAATCTATCTGACTTGCACATCTTAATATATGATGCATGAATTTTATTTCTACAAATACGCCAATAATGATTGTCTGGTTTTAAATTATTATTATCAAATCTTCCAAAGTACGGAGTATCTGTAAACCAAAACTGGTGCTTACGTGCTTCAAGTTTTTTAACCATAGCTCTATTATTGCCAACGAATCCCCAAAACATACTGTTTGCTACTGGTTCTATTTCAGTTTGATTGTCTAACAATTTTGTTTGTTCGGGCCAAGACTTTTGCACACCATCGAAGACTTCGTATGCTTTGCTATTTTTATTATTAAATGGTGCGTAAATTGTTAACATCTATAAACTCTTTTAATTGTTTTGCCCACTGTTCGTGGCCTTCGGCTGACGGATGTGGATCGTTAGGACTTACTATTAAATTTTTATCAGAGGCAAATTCAAGTTGACTCACTTTTGGATTAAAGAATCTATCCATGTTGATTGCATTTCTAATTATAGTAAAGTCTTCGGTGCCATTACCAAAGTCGTTAGGCAGAGAGTTATACATCACATAAGGTATTTGCTTACGTTCAAAATAATTTTGCAAATCAAAAACATTATTAAGAAACTTCATAGTAAGATTGCTTTCTATATCCCAGCCTTGTTGTTTTCGTATAAAACTTACATTGTCTAATGTCTTCCAAGTCCGCCAAGTAAGATCGGTACCGGGTATACGGCCTTTCTTCCACCCATCGTCTGTTATGTAGTCGTTCCTTACTGCACTGGACCACCCTATCACAGCAAAAACATCTTCATTATTATTTTGCTCACACCAAACCTTAGTTGAAAAACTTATTCTAGTATTACCACGACCACCCATTGCAAGGTTAAACAATTCTAGATTGTAACCTTCCGCTAAGATTTTTGTGGTAAATGTTTCTACCCCGTCTTTGTTTCTCGGTGTTAAGAAACTACACCCATTTGATAATAATTTGCTCATGCTGTTGTTTAGTAGTATAATTATAGTATACTTACTGACAAAATGCAAACATGAAAAACATAGATTCGATCAAATACTTTTTAGACAAATGGGAAATGGTAGATAATGGTTATGATTATGCCGTGCCATACCATGAAGATATTGATCCAAACTTTACAAGTTTACCAACGTTCGTCGCAGAATTTCATAATGTTAAGGTAAACACTTGCCCAGTACTTGTTACTATGGCTAACAAACTTATAACCAATTATGTTTGGGGACTCACACATGCCAGCAAACATAAGCCTCAAAAATCACACAAACTTTGGAATGACTGGAGTGATGATGTGGATGTTGTATTACCACCTACTACCGAATACTTTGACAAGAAATATCATTACGTATGGTTACCAATTGATGAAGCAAGTGCAGAAAATCCATGGCATATTTGGATTGACGTTATATCTAAATTTAGACTTTTAGAAAAGAGATGGTCCACAGATTTTACAAGATACTGCTACGTGTTAGCAAACGAAAGCAAGTATCTTAAAAAATGTATCAAAGAATTATTTCCCGAGGTCAAAGTTATAGTGATGCCAAAAGGCGAAACATGGCAGTTTAGACATTTACTAGTGCCCAGTCTAAGCAATTCTAGAGATGGCGTTATTACTCCTCACTTGGCTCCATGGCTAAAACATTTTAAAGGACGTCCTGGACTCAAAGGTACAACAGCACACAGGAAAATAGTTGTGTTACGTCCAGGTGCTAAAACAAGAAAACTAACAAACTCCGATGAACTACTATTAGCACTTAAAGGGTACGAAGCAGTTGCCCTCGAAAATATGAGTATAAGAGAACAGATGAAAACGTTTGCAGAAGCAACACACATTGTTGCGGCTCACGGTGCAGGATTAGTAAACTTACTGTGGTGTAAACGTGGAACTAAAGTTATCGAAATACAAGAGCCTAAAATGATTCATAAAAAAGTTTATCCAATACTTTCACATCACCTAGGGTTGAAGCACGAACTTTATATAGCCGAAGCAGTACCGATACCAATGGATGGTAAGAAAAAGCCTGCAGGCATAAAAAGAAAAAGCGATTTAATTAATTTCAAAGTGAACGTTGCAGAATTAGTTAGACATTTAGATTAAATTGGTAATTTACATCTGGTAACAAGACAACCTTAAATATGAGTAATGATTTACGTTAGTTCTACTAATAGACAACCCACAGAGAAATATGTCGACTGGGCAGTGCAAGGACTACCTAATGCAAAAAAATTATTACCTAATGACATTATTAATAAAAAAGATTGTACTAAAGCTGTGATGTTTGGAGTGCTACGTGGAACACATCTAGTATACAAATGGGCAGAAAAAAACAAGATTGATTTTTATTATATGGACAGACCGTATTGGGGTGAAACAAGAAACAATCCTTACTACACTAAAATTGTAAAGAACAATCATTTAAAGACCTGGCAAGAAGACAGACCCGATGACCGTTTTAAAAAATCATTTCCGTGGCCTATTAACCCATGGAAGAAAAACGGAAAGAACATTATTGTATGCCCGCCATCTAATGCTATAAAAGAATTTTTTGGAGTACACGACTGGCTAGACAAAACACTAGAGACGCTTAAAGCTAATACCGATCGTCCAATAATAGTAAAGAATAAAGGATACAATCCAATTATAGGATACAATGACGACGGAGGAATGATAGTGACAGGCAAAGATAATACTGCACCTAGTGGACCGATAGATTGGAATGATGCTTATGCTATTGTTACCTACAATTCAAATATCACATTAGAAGCTACTACTAGAGGTATTCCGTGTTTTACTAATGTGCATAATGCCTGTGCACCTATATCAGAAACAGATTTCTCAAAGATAGAAAACCCTTGCTACATTGACAGAGAACCGTTATACTATTCAATGGCATACGGTCAATTCACAGCAGAAGAAATAAGCAACGGTTATGCATGGAGAATACTAGATGAAAGTTGAAATATTTAGAAGAACAGTAAAAGATAGACGTAGAGGAGCAAGTTATGATCTCTTGCAATACATGGCTGAAGGTATACGAGCTTGTGGTGACGAACCCATAATGATTAATGAAACAAAGACTGGGGATTGGACTAAAGATGAAATGGAGCCAACTGCACCAATCGGTTGCATGTTTGGATATGGTGGCAGTAATCAAATGCATCACACCAAGGGACGTAGACGAGACCTAGTAGAACGTGCAAAGAAAAAAGGAATTAAAATAATAACATTTGACGGAGGATTACTTTCAAGTTTTGGCAATGTACACGGTGATAAACACCACTGGCGAGTTTCATTATTTTCACCCATGAACAACGGCGACTTCTTGTCAGATAACAGTCCTCCTGATAGATGGGAGGCCGCAAAAACCAGATGGAATGTTAAAAGCGAACCATGGAGAAAATCCGATCAAGAGGATCCAATTCTGTTTGTGCTACAACCTAAAGACAATTGGAGTATGAACAATCTCGATCCTATTGAATGGTTCAACGGAGTTTATGAAAAATTGAGACCTATGACAGATAGAAAATTTATTGTACGACCTCATCCAAATCATGTTGCTCATATAGAAGAACGAATAAAAGAGTTTCCAGACGATGTAGAAGTTATTGTAGGACAAAAGTTCTTTCAAGGAGATGAAAAAAAGTATTATAGATTCCATTTCCAAGAAGCAATATCTAATTGTCATGCTGTTGTTACACATAATTCCACTGCCGGTGTTGACTCTTGTGTTCGCGGGATACCTACGTTTAATACCTCAGACCTTGCAATTAGTTGGCCAGTAGCTAACAAAGATTTAAACAACATAGAAACTCCGGAATATCCCGACAGGACTCAATGGCTTAACGATCTCGGATATAAACTGTGGAGTGAAAAAGAAATTAGAAATGGTACGGTGTTCAAAAGATTTAAAGAAAAGTTAGGAATGTAATGTGTGGTATATACGGTATAACCGAACACAATCCAAAATTTATAAAAGAATTTATAGATATATGTAAGCACAGAGGACCTGACGGGTCGAGTGTTTGGCACAACGAAAATATAACTCTAGGGCACAACTTGTTAAGCATAATGGGTGAGCCAGGTGATGCTACACAGCCGTGGACAACACCTCAAGGAAACAAACTTGTTTATAATGGAGAAATATTTAATTACTACGAATTAAAAGAAAAATATAAAGACTTTACAGACACAACCGGCTGTGATACTGAACTACTTGCTTGGGGACTAGATAAATTTGGCTTATTGTTTGTTGATGAAATAGATTCTATGCACGGCTTTGCGTATTACGAAGTTGATAAAAACACACTTACATTAAGCAGAGATCATGCAGGTATAAAACCTGTGTACTATGCAGAAATCAAAGAAGGATTGGTTTTTGGTTCTGAGATAAAAGGCATGTTAGATAAAGTTCCTAACAGCAGAACAATGGACAATCTTGCAGTAAGTTTCATGGCAAGGACTGGAATCAATGCGTTACGCAATACATTCTTTACAGGAATTAAAAAATTACTAGCAGGAGAGACCATAGTATACAATATGGTCGATAAAAAAATCACACAAACACACAGAGTTTATATTAAACCTACAAGTAACAAACAATTTAATGCAGAAGAGTTTAGAACAAACGTAAAAAAAACAGTTGAGATGTGTTCAATAGGTAGAAGAAAAATTGGTGTATTCCTAAGTGGCGGACTTGATTCAAGCATGGTTGCGTATGAGTTAAAACAATTAAAAGGTGAAGCAAATACATTTACAAACAGAATGGAACCTAATGTACAAGCAGATGAAGATTATAATAGTGACGCTAACTGTGCCAAGATAATTGCACAACAAAATAATTTTAATCATAAAGAAGTTATAGCAACTCCTGAAACATTTATAGAATGTTGGGACAACAGCATATATTATATGGAACAACCTGTATACAATCCTAGTATGTCGATGTATTGTTCTACTAATAAGTTTTTATCAGAGAACGAAATTGTAGTTACAATGGCTGGGGATATGGGTGACGAGATACTTGCTGGATATCCAAAGTACTGGAAAATGAAAAATCCACAGTGGCTACAAAAACAAATAGGTAAAACAAAAATAGAGACATGGGACGATGTTCTAGCACTATGGCTAAAGAGAATAAAACGTCCATTGCAATTAACCGATAATCCTATAAGTGATGATATACTAATAAAAGAATTTCGTAAATGCTATTCAGGAGAATTGTGGAATTCTAATGACCCTATAGGATCATATATGGCGTTAGACTGTGTTGCTCAGGTACCAGAAGAAATGTTTAATAGAAACGACAAGTACGGCATGGCCTACAGTATGGAAGGACGTTTCCCATTAGCAACAAAAATGTTTATGCAATATTGTATGAGTATGCACACCGATTCGAAATTAGGTCCTGATAAAAACGATACTAAAACTTTTATTAAGAAGGCATACCTAGGCAAATTACCAAACGAAATTATTAATAAAGTAAAAACTGGATGGACTGTTCCTGTTGGGCATTGGCTGACTACTAGTACAAGTTCTAAATTGAATAAATTTTACAAAGAAAGAACAGGCGAAAATTCTAAACTAGATGTAACGAAAGCTAGTCAGCAAGCCGGCAAGGCACTTATACCTGCATGGATTGTTAGTGATTGGATTAAAAAATACAACATGACCAGGTAGATTAAATATCAATATTATGAAAATCAAAGTTATCACATCATACAAGCCTGGCTGTTGGGAACAATACGGTAAGAAAGGTATCGAGTCTATGGCTGAGCAATTTCCAAAAGAAGTTGACATAGTAGTATATGCAGAAGAGCCTAAACCTGAATGCAAATATGATAGGATACAATGGATAGACCTTAACACTGCCGAGCCAGAATTATTCAAATTTAAAAACAAACACAAAAACGATCCTGTTGCAAACGGAGAGTTAGAAGAAATAGAAGGCGGAGTAAGACGTCCAGCAGAACTACAAGCAATGGGCGGAAACGACAAAAACAAAGGATCATTTCTTTGGGCCGCTGTGAGATTTTCAAACAAAGTATTTTGTGTTGTAAATGCTGTACGTAATTCAAAAGAATATGATTATGTTGTGTGGATCGACGGAGATACATTTTCATTTAGACCTACACCGATAGACTTTTTTAAAAATGTATTACCACAAGAAACAATGTTAACATACTTAGGTCGTGAGAATCCAAAACTAAACGACGGTGGCAAATATCCAGAGTGTGGATTCGTTGGGTATAACATGAAACATCCAGAGATACAAAACTTTGTAAATGATTGGGAAAATCTTTATGTTACAGACGAAGTATTTAAATTATTAGAATGGCATGACTCGTATGTGTTTTGGCACTTGTCAAAAATATATAGAAAAGAAAAAAACATACAAGTAAACGATATAGGTTACTGGAAAGGTGTAAAAGGACACCATGTGTTTGTTAACAGTGAGTTAGGACAGTATATGGATCACATGAAAGGCAATCGTAAAAAAATCGGTGCGTCATCACGTAATGATTTACGTTCTGAACCTACTGTTGATTACTGGAAACAATTAAAATAATATTTTATGAAGATAGAAGTTTGGACAGAATATGGACCACAAAATTCAAAACCCATATTCGACGCATTTATAAAGAGTTTACAAGATGCAGGAGACACAGTAGTTCTCAATAGGTCGTGTAATGCAGACGTGGCAGTAATATGGAGTGTGCTGTGGCGTGGACGAATGGAAAACTATAAAAGGATATGGGATGAATTTAGATCCACCGGAAGACCTGTTATTGTGTTAGAAGTCGGTGGTCTTAGAAGAAATGAAAGTTTTAAGATAGGAATTAATGGTATCAACAGACAGGCAGACTTTGCCAATCAAGAGTTTGATGATAAGCGTTGGTCATTATTCAAACACACACTCAAGCCGTGGAACCCGACAGGTGACATAATTGTTATATGCGGACAACACGATGCATCAGAACAATGGAAAGGACTTCCAAAGATGTCAACTTGGATTGAGCAACAAATAAGTGAAATTAGAAAATATACTGCTCGACCAATACTTGTTAGACCACACCCTCGTAATACTATCCAATTTAAAGAAAGTGATTTTCAAAATGTTAAAGTTCGTTTACCTAAGAGAGATTTTAGAACTTATGATGATACTGATTTTAAGAACACATTAGAAAGAACATGGGCTGTGGTTAATCACAGTTCTAATCCTGCCATGGAAGCAATTATTAGTGGTGTGCCAGTTTTTGTCTCTGAAGACAGTTTGTGCCATGATGTTGGCAATTTAAAACTGTGCGACATTAATACACCAGCGATGCCTAACAGATTAGGGTGGGCACACAAACTTGCATACACAGAATGGTTTAAAGACGAAATCGAACAAGGACTACCATGGACTAGAATTAAAGCAAGACTTGAGGAGAAATATTTAAAATGAAAACTATAAAAATTGGCGGCAAGCCTGAAATACATCCTATTGAATGGACACCATATGCAGGTGAAACTATTGTCTTGAACACAATAATACGTAAGGGGGAACGTATACAAGAAACAGGATTCTTCGAAGACAGAGTGAAAGCAGTCCCTAGAGGAAATGCGTACTGTATAGGCAACGGACCTTCACGTAAAGAGTTTGACCTAAACAAACTAAAAGCAACAGGACAAACTTATGGATGTAATGCATTGTATAGAGACTTTATGCCCGACTTTATTTTTTCAGTGGATACCAAAGTAACAGTAAAGATGTGTGAGGACAAAGTTTATGAAAACTGTTTTCACTATGCTCCTGCACTAGAAGTTAACAGGAAACAACACAAAGGCATGTTGCACCTTATACCTAACAATCCTCATTGGATTTCGGGTAACGCGGCCTTCTGGACTGCTGGTGTACACGGACACAAGAATATCTATTTGATAGGATTTGACTTTAGAGAATATGGCAAGGACCAATTGAATAATATATACCAAGACACAGAGAACTACGGTGAGAGACATAGCGATGCAATATTCGAAGGATGGTTGAAACAATTCAGAGATATGTTAAAAATGAGACCTTATGTAACCTACACAGTAGTACATGACGATCCACCTGACTATATGAATCATTTTCAGACAGGTACTGACCTAGGCAACAGTAGAGTTATAACTTATGCGGAGTTTGAGAAAGAACTAGCATCTAGCCAGACGTAATCCGGCCGCATTAAATTTACTTTTCCAAGCAAAAAAGTTTGCATTGTGATTTGAGTAAGGATCTTTCAACCAAGTCATTTGGTATAGATGCACCATTTCGTGTGCTAACGTTTCTATAAAGTCTTTCCACTTAGGAAATTTAAGATGTAGTTCTATATAATAATCTACTTCTATATGATATGGTATAACTCTTTGATCAAATTTACCTTTAGGAGTTTTTCTATTATCCCAATTAGCAACACATCTGCCCCAATCTTTGTGTATACTTTTTACATATAGTGGAACCATTGGCAATCTGTTGTTGAATAATGTTTTATTTAGATATCTAAACCAACTGTATGCTTGGGCTTCGGTGGGTCTAAAGCCAACAATGTTCTTGTGTCTAGTCAGAGTGTTTTCCAACTTGATCTTCAGTTGTTTTTTAACATTTACACTTTTACTTTTTATCTTTTTCATGGTTGACTGCTTTACCAAATATGTTATAATATACTAATAATTATCTAAAATATGATGGACAATATGCACACAGATTTACCAAAAACCGTTAACGAAGCACTTAAAATACTAGCATATAATGATTATTTTTGGGGGCCTGATCCAAAAACGCCTAATTCAAAGATCCAACCGCATCCAAAGGATAAGGAAACTGTGAGATCATTGGCAGAAGCTCAATATGCCTGGACTGAAAAACAAGCCAAATTAGCACTGGTGATCTTAAAGAGGTATCTTACAAAGTTTCAACAACATGGCATGAACATCAAAGAATTGCTCGACACACCGAAGTATGATGAAGAGTTTAGGGTTATTAACTTCGATAAAAGCATTGAAAAATACATGGATGAAGACGGAATAGAAAAGATAGAGATAAGATTTCCGTACAATAAAAAACTTATACAGTTAATTAGAGCATTGAAAGATTATCGTGGACTTCCTATGAACTATGCAATATACGATGGAGAGAAAAAGAAATGGACATTTACACATTCTGATGTGACTGCATACTATCTAACATTGATTGCCGCTAGATACGATTTTAAATTTGTCGACGAATCTATTTTAAATGATTACGACGAAGTTAAAAAAGAAATTATAGGATTTAAAAAACCGTCAGCAAGTGTTATCGGCAACGAGGTTTTACTACACAGTGCACCAGAGTCAATGCAAGAGTATTGGGACAACAACATTAAAGGTTTACCATTAATACAACAAGTAGACAGTTTGAAAAACTTTGGTATATCTGCTAGAGGAATGAACGTACCGGCAGACACAACTATAGGCGGAGCAATAGCACACAACGATTCGGACAAGTTGTGGATCGACAACAACGATTATAACAGAGATGAAGTTGTACAAGGACTGATAGAACTAGATGCTTTTCCATTAATGATGCCTGTTAGTGGTGACATCACAACTAGGGAAGAAGTAGAAGAATTTTGGGGTTGGCTTAATGCTTTCAAAAGAGCAGGCATTGACATAATGACTCAATGTTCTTGGGGATTTGAAGCCAAAGAACCTGTATACCAAAAAGACCTAAAAGACAATTGGACAAGAAGTGAAAGAGTCGCTGTTGTTAGTAACCAAATTACTCAAGATATGTTTCAAAATATATTTGAACTAAACCAAATGAGCAAACAGTTTAAATTTATAAACAAAGACACTAAGGTAATTTTTGTTAGAAATAGAATACCTAGAGCATTAATAAAAAGTAAAATAAAACCAAAAGCATCTTTAGTAGCACTAGGTGGCGGTTATTACACAGCAGGTACCGATAACCTAAAAAGAATGCTAGACAATCTTCCAAAAAAGTTGTATTATAATGATCATCAGCCGAGCAGTTATGATTGGCATGATAGAATTATAGTGAAACTTTAAATGAGCAGTTGTAAATTAGTAATCAAAGACGAAGTAAATGTAAAGTTCGAGAACTTGTCTCTCGACTGGCGTAAGAGATTATCCAATAAATTCAAATACGAAATACCATATGCTAGACATCTTCCAGCAGTGAAGCTAGGCAGATGGGACGGTAAGGTTTCGTTCTTTGGATTAGGCGGCACAACATACCTTAACCTCGTTGATCAAATACTTCCTATACTAGAGGACGGTGGAGTATATGTTGAGATGGAGGATCTTAGAGAACAACACAACTTTGAGTTTAAAGCAGTAGACAAAGATTATCTAAGTCATATCAAATGGCCTGCAACACATCCAATGGCAGGACAGTCTGTTGAGTTAAGAGATTATCAAGTTGAAACAATAAACAAATTTATAGAAAATCCACAGTGCATACAAGAGATAGCCACCGGAGCAGGTAAAACAATAATCACTGCGGCACTATGTCAACTGGTTGAGCCATACGGACGTACACTAACAATAGTACCAAACAAAAGTCTAGTAACACAAACAGAAGAAGATTTTATTGCTTGTGAACTAGATGTAGGTGTGTACTATGGAGACAGAAAAGAGCTGGGAAGATTTAACACTATTGCAACTTGGCAATCATTAAACATATTAGAAAAGAAAAGTAAAGACGAACACTCAGAAGCATTTGCAGAAGCAATAAAAGGAATTAACACAGTGATTATAGATGAAGTACACATGGCCAAAGCAGATGTACTAAAAAGATTATTAACAGGACCGTTTGCACACTGTGGCATACGTTGGGGACTAACAGGCACAGTTCCTAAAGCAGACTTCGAGTTTATGGGATTGAAATGTAGCATAGGTGATGTAACACATAGAATACAAGCAAGTGAACTACAAGACAAAGGAGTACTTGCAAACTGTCATGTAAATGTTTTGCAGACGCAAGACCATCCAATGTTTAAAACTTATGCAGAAGAACTTAAATGGCTAACTACAGATAAAGTCAGAATGAAATGGGTGGCGAACACCATTAAAGATATATCCTCATCAGGAAATACATTAGTACTAGTTGATAGAATATCAGCTGGCGAAATATTACAAGAACAGCTGGAAGATTCAGTTTTCGTATCTGGATCAACTAAGAATGTCGATAGGAAGGAACAGTACGATGAAGTGTCTACTGCAACAAATAAAATTATTATTGCAACTTATGGGGTCGCATCCGTTGGAATTAATATTCCTAGGATATTCAATCTTGTTCTTATTGAACCTGGCAAATCATTCGTAAGAGTCATACAGTCAATCGGTAGAGGCATTCGTAAAGCAGAAGATAAGGACAATGTACAGATATGGGACATTACCAGTTCTTGCAAGTTTGCAAAAAGACACTTAACGGCAAGGAAAAAGTTTTACAAAGAGGCAAATTACCCGTATAATATAGAAAAGATAAATTATGAAAATCCTTACACTAGATAACAGAACCTACAAGCTGGAAAAGATTCCAGAATTTGTAGATGAAAATTTGAGGTTTGCCGTATTGGATAACGCAGATCCAAACGAACCAGACTTCTTTTACATACCTTTAATATTTTTAGAATCATTTAATGCACCAGCGGCTGTGTTACAGATAGGCAAGTGGAAAATAAAAATGCCATTGGACTGGAAAATGTTAATAGGTGAAGCAGGACAACAAGAAATGCATGTGTTACCTATAACAAGTTTAAATGATAGAGGCTTTGATGCTTTTACATTTAATCCGTTAGAGAGCGTTAAGCCTGACTTTTATCCTATTGACGTTGTAGACATTTACACAGAAGTTAAATGGTACTTTCCTAAAATTAAATCAGGACAACTACTAGCAGTGCCGCTAGAGAATAAAAGAAATCCAGTATGTGCTTACTTTGTAAAAGACATATCAAGACAATGCGAACAGATAGATTATGGCTCTTGCTGGTAGGAAAACAATTAAGATAGATGCACCGATAATCATTACTAGTGATGGGACTCCTGTATGGATGGACCGGAACTGGGCAGTAGATTTTTTTGATTGGTTATCTCAAGTAAAATTAAATGATAAACTTTCAGGTTTACAACACATGAATAGTAAAGTAAAATTAACATTTGTATCAGCAAAAGACTGTACAATGTTCGGATTAAAATATGCCAGCAAAATCAAAAGAAAAAAGTAAAAGAAAGTTTTTTGAACTTCGTAATGGTCTTAAAGCAGTAGACTACAGAAACAAAGACTATTATGACAGGATCGATGATCATGAAAAGTCATTATACTCACCTTATATGTTAATGAGATATGCTTCAAGTGTTTCATCTAAAGATCAATTTTTTGTTGAACACTATGTTGAGATGGTTAACGAGTGTGTCAACAAACACTGCTTTACATTAGGCAAACACAAAAAGCTATTATGGATATTAACTGCTATGTGTGGTGCATTACAGAATCAATTCCATCCATGGATTAAACCAATGAAACGTGTGCCTAACAAGTCATTAAAACAATTACAACAAATCTACCCAACTTGGAAAGAAGCTGATTTAGAAACGTTGGACAAAATTATTACTGACCGAGAACTAGAGGAATTATTAGAAGCACATGGCACCCAGTCTAAATAAATGTACCTATTGCAGTAAGGAGTTTGCGAAAGAACGAACTTTGCAAGTACACCTATGCGAACCAAAAAGAAGATATCTACAACGAGATGAGAAGTGGGTAGTGAACGCTTTTATGGTATTTCAAAGATTCTATGAAGTGCATCAACACAATGCAAAAAAGCCAAAGACATATGAAGACTTCTGCGGCAGTTCTTATTATAATGCATTTGTAAAATTTGGTAGATTCATTATGCATATTAATCCATTATATCCAGAAAAATATATTGACTATGTATTACAATCAAAAATTAAATTAGATCATTGGGCCAGAGATGATCTATACGAAGCATATCTAATAGAGACATTAAAGATAGAACCAATCGAAGCGGCACTGCAAAGAAGCATCGCAACAATGATGGATTGGGCAACTGAACAAAATGCACAATGGTCAGACTACTTTAGACTTGTCAATACCAACAGAGCAGTGGCACACATACAGCAAGGCAAATTAAGTCCGTGGTTGTTGTTAGGTTGCAAGGCAGGCAAGAAGATGTTAAAATCATTTAGTGACGAACAGTTACAAATAACACAACGATTTATTAATCCAGAGTACTGGGCTAACAAATTTAAAAGTTTTCCAGCCGACCATATGTTGGTACAAGACACAGCAAAGGAGGCTAGAATTGAGTAAGAAAATAAAAATTGAAATAGACGGTGAACTAGAATTTGACATCCAAGAAGGAGATATGATTGTACACATTAAACACAATGGCGAAGTTGGAAAAATTTGTATGCCTGAAATGAATCATAAAGTTCAAGTAAGCAAGGGATATCACAAGATGTTAGACTGTTTAGAAGTATTACAACCTGGAACTAAAAAGAAATTTGACCAACATTATGAAGCTAAAAGAAAAGGAACAGTACACTAATGGGAAAATTTATTAAAACAGCAATGGATGATAGATTTATAAACTCACTGGGTATAGAAGTTTATAAACTTGATCCAAATAATAAAGTGTTAAACACGTTAATAAATCTGCCAAACTTTGAAGGTGGAGAATTAAACAAAACAATAAAGGATTACAAAAAGAAAAATGCCTGATGTAGACATAGACTTTTTTGACAGAGACGGAGTATTGAAACTATTCAAACATACTCCTGCAACAATGATCAAAGGTGACAAAACAGAAAAACACAAGAGCGGTGTATACTTCCATGCTGTACCAGAACATCCAGTTACAGGACACAGCTCATTAGATTATAAAAAAGCAGAGGACAGAGGATACTTTAAAATTGATTGTCTTAATGTAAATCTCTACAAAGAAGTAAAATCAGAACAACAGCTTGTTGAACTTATGATACAAGAGCCTGATTGGGATATGCTAAAAGATTCTACAGTAGTAGACCAATTGTTTCATCTAAACGGACACTTTAACATTGTAAACAAACTTGAACCTAAAACAATAGAACAACTTGCGGCTGTACTAGCAATTATACGTCCTGCTAAAAGAGGACTAATGTACAAGGACTGGGTTGATATAATAAAAGACGTGTGGATAAAACCTAAAGACGGATCATACTTCTTCAAGAAGTCACATGCTGTTGCATATGCACAGGCAATTGTGGTGCAGATGAATTTGATTGCCAAAGCTAAATATAGTTTTGATGCACAATCAAAAGACTAAAAAACTTTCCAAAAAACGTAAGAAGAAAAAAAGCTATCCTATGCCTTCGACTGAGTGTCGTTATCAAGCGGATAATCCACTGACGATATATTATAAAAAGTATATTGAAAAAGCTAAAGACTAGATAGGTCTTCTTACTAACTGAATAGTTCTTCTTTTTACTCGTTTCTTTGATATTTCAGAAAGTCTAACAGTAGGACCGTGTACTATTTCAACGTCTTTACTGTTCAACGTTATTAGTGTAGACCTAAAGTATCTAAAATCACCTTTTAAGAAGATGTTAATTGGTAGTTTTCTATTTGACTCAGTCCACCAAATATCACCGCATTTTAAGAATTTCATCTTGTCTGCTGGCAACATCAAACGTCCATAGTCGTAAAAGCTGATAACGTTTGTGTCTTCGTTTTGTACTATGCCCACAAACTCCAAATCGCCCTTTCTGATCAGACTTAAAAAAGGAAATTTGTCTTTTAATGTATTAAAAATTTCATTCATTCTATATCTATAAATACTGTTAAATATGTATTATGCAAACAGTACAAAGGTATTTAATAAATCAGGTGGTAATTGCGTATCAAAGTGGTTATCATGGAAGGAACTCGAAAGTGTACGATAGACGGTTAACATTACATAGAGGGGTCACTAATCCTGTATCATTCACGTTTAAGAATGAGGATCAGAAGGCTCAGAATATAGTGGGCAAGACATACGAGATCAATATTATCGATACCGATAGCAAAAAGAGTGTGCTAACACGTACTTTAAAAGTAATAGACGACGGAAGTACTATTGCAACTAAAGGCACAGCAACAGTTGATATCACACCAGGCGACCTACTAAAATTAGAGGCAAAGTTTTACAATTACAGTATAAAACAAAAATTAACAGACGATGGTAGTACTATTGTAACGTATGCAGACACAGGATATAATGCCGCAGGAACACTAGAAGTATTAGACGGAGCATATCCGGAAGCAGTAGCAAGTACAGAAATATCAAGTTTTGAATCAGCACAAGGACCAATGGCAAAAACATCAGGCTCTATTAGTGCAAGACCAAGCGAAAATAATAACAAAGCACTGCACACGATCGCAGTGTATACTAGAAACTTCTCAGGTGGTTTGAGAGTACAAGGCACAATGGCAGTTACACCTGGAAACACAGATTGGTTTGATATTACCATGGATGGTGCAGGCTCGCGAACAAATAGTTTTTCAAACTCTACAAGTGTTACCAACTACAACTTTTATGGTGTTTACCAAGCAGTTAGATTTAGTTGGCAAAACGATTCCGGAAATACCGGTCTTATTGACAAAATCCTATATAGACAGTAAAATATAGTTTATGAACGTGATACAGAATACTATTCTGACATCTCTACCTGCGAACAAAAAGAAAACACCCAGTGGTTGGATAAGTTTCAATGCACCTTGTTGTGTACACAATGGAGAGACAGCAGACAAAAAGAAACGTGGAGGAATAATGACCAGTGCAGATGGCACAATATCATTTCATTGTTTTAACTGTGGGTTCAAAGCAAACTATGTTATTGGTCGTAAACTGAATCAAAAGATGAGAACGTTTATGGGCTACATTAATATTCCAGATGATACTATAAGAAAAATGGCCATCGAAGCCATGCGTGAAGAAGAAGGAGACACAAAATACGAGCAGAAAAAATTTGTTACATTTAGTAAAAGAGAATTGCCAAAGAATACACACAACCTAGAAGTATGGTTAGAAAAATATGTTGCAAAAGATTTAACAGAGCCACAATGGAACAAGATAGATGCATTATTAAATTATTTAAAAAGTAGAGGTATCGGTGCCGACTGGTATGACTTTATGTATTCTCCGGATCAGCATTGGGACGTAAACAAAAGATTACTAATACCGTTTTACTGGAGAGGAGACATAGTGGGCTTCACGGGTAGGATGTTCGAACAGTCTGATAGGGTCAAGTATTACACAGATGTACAGCCTGGATATGTGTTCAACATGGATGCACAGGATTGGTCAAGAAAATTTGTGCTAGTAACAGAAGGTCCGTTTGATGCTATTACCGTTTCTGGTGTGAGCATACTTGGATCGGAGATAAATGATATACAAAAAGAATTGATTAATAATCTAAACAGACGAGTAATAGTTGTACCAGACAGAGATGCTCCTGGTCAAAAACTTATTAACCAAGCATTGGAGTTTGGATGGTCAGTTGCTTTTCCAGAATGGGAAGATGGAGTTGACGATGTGGCTGATGCTGTGTTAAAATACGGTAGACTGTTTACGATACAATCTATATTAAAAACAACAGAATCAAGTAAACTGAAAATAGATTTAAAGAGAAAGATGTATGGCTGATTATAATAACAACGAAGAGCAACACCAGGCTAAGAACTATTCATTTGATGTACAGAAATTGTATATTGAAATGTTATTAGCAGATGCTGAATCGTTTGCTAGAGCACAGAACATATTCAATCCTAAATCATTTGATCGTAAACTGCAACCTATAGCAAAGTTTGTTAAAGACTATATGGACGATTACAAAGTGATGCCGGAAGTAGCACAGATAAATGCAGAACACGAAATACAATTAAAAGAAGCAAAGGATTTAGATCCAGCACACTTCAACTGGCTACTAGACGAGTTTGAAACATTCTCAAGACACAAAGCACTTGAACAAGCAATACTATCATCAGCTGATCTTTTAGAGAAAGGTGATTATGGTCCTGTTGAGGACATGGTTAAAGAAGCAGTCAGTGTAGGACTTACAAGAGATATGGGTACAGACTATTTCGAAGATCCGAAAGGTAGACTACAAGCATTAAAAGATAACAACGGACAGATAAGCACAGGGTGGGCTAACTTGGATAAGAAACTGTTTGGTGGATTTAACAGAGGAGAGCTAAACATCTTCGCAGGTGGATCAGGAGCAGGTAAGAGTTTGTTCTTGCAGAATCTTGCAGTTAATTGGGCCACAGCCGGACTTAATGTTTGTTACATCTCTTTTGAATTATCAGAAGCACTAACGGCAATGAGGCTAGATGCCATGATGACTAACATTCCAACAAGATCAGTAATGAAGCAACTAGATGACGTTGAGATGAAAGTTAAAATGTTAAAGAAAAAATCAGGTAACTTGCAGATCAAATATTTGCCAAGTGGAAGTAATGTACTAGATATTAGAACGTATCTAAAAGAATTAGAACTTAAATCAAAAAAGAAAATAGATTGTATACTAATTGATTACTTGGATCTCATGATGCCTAAGAGCAAAAGAATATCACCTGCAGACTTGTTTATCAAAGACAAGTATGTGTCTGAGGAATTAAGAAACTTGGTTGTTGAAAAACAATGTGTGTTAGCAACAGCATCACAGTTAAACAGAGCAAGTGTTGAAGAAATAGAATTTGATCACTCTCACATCTCAGGCGGACTATCTAAGATACAAACAGCAGATAATGTGATCGGTATCTTTACAAGTAGAGCAATGAAAGAACGTGGCAGATATCAAATACAGTTTATGAAAACTAGATCATCTAGTGGTGTTGGACAAAAAGTAGACTTAGAATTTAATGTAGACAGTTTGAGAATCAGCAGTCTGGATGAAGAAGAGTCACAAAGTTACAACACACAGGGTAAGAATAAGATATATGATTCTCTAAAACAAACTTCAAAAGTAACAGCAGACACATCAAACGAACCAAAGATGCCAGATCCTCGTAAAGGTGATGACATTGGTAAAGTTAAGGCATCAGTTGAAGGTGGCAAACTAAGACAACTGTTAAACGAGCTACACTCAGACGAAGATCAGTAATAGCCACAATACAGTAGCATATTATCAGTTTCATTACTAACTTAATATAATTCAAGCGAAATAGAGTATATTACCAGTTTGATTGGACTAATCCTAATAATCCAGATAAATATCCAGTAAATACATTTAAATTAAATTGCAATATAAGGAGATGGCGCAATATGAAAACACTAAAATGGTTGATTTTATCAACTAACAAACAAGGGTTTGGCCCATGCCCTGCAGAAGTTGTAATGAGACCAGCAACAGCATTCAAAGAGTTGTTAGAAAAAAGAAGCAACGGAGAACTACAGGTTGAACTAATTGCTGACTTTAATGAGTACGAATCACAATATGGTAAAAAAATTGATTATTCAAATCTATTTGAATCATTAAAAAATGACGACATTTCAATAGCACAGGTTGAGGTAGCAGATTTAGGCGGCCTACACAATGTACTAGACATGCCATGGATGTTTGAATCACATGACCACGCAACTAAAGTGTTAGATGGAAAAGTTGGTACACACATAAACAGTCACTTAGAACAAAGAGGTATGGTAGGATTAGCATACACTTACTCGGGTGGATACAGAGCATTTGGTTCTTTTGATTCAATACCTACAATTGAAGACTTTGCAGGTAAAACAGTGTTAGTTAATAGCAATCCAGTTACAAAAGAGTACATGGAAAGCCTAGGTCTAAACGCAATCGAAAGAAAAGAATTTAAACAAGAGAGTGATGTAGATTTTAGAGATACTACATACATTAGATTTAAAGAAGGTAAAAAATTCTTAAAATCAAATCACTCATTGTTTTTAACAGACATAGTTGTAAGTAAAAAGTTTTATGACACATTAACTGCGTCAGAACAAGAAACTTTAAACGCAGTAGCGAAAGAAGTTGCTACACTTGAAAGAGGATGGACAACTGAAGATGCAAGACAGTTTGAAGAAACAGCATCAGCAAGAGGGTGTGAGATTGTTGAATTGTCAAATGCAGATCAATCATTAATGAAAGAAAAAGCAGTATCTAAATACAGTAAATGGGAAAGTAATTTAACTGAAACACCAGGAATTGTTAAGATAATCAAATCACTAAACTAATTTATTAAAAGGGCGGCAGGCAACTATCGCCCTTTTTTTGTGGCGGTGGTATCTCTACCTTAAATATCATTATGCAATTACAAAGTTTATGGTCTGGTTATTCTGTACAACAATACGACTACATGACTGATATTATTCATAACAGCGATGCAAAATCTGTTTGTGAGCTAGGCACATTCATCGGCACAACTGCAAAACACATATGGGATAAAATAGAAGGATCTGGAAAAAAGTTATACCTAGTAGACAACTATATGTTCTTGCCAGAAGACAAAAGAGAAAAGTTTTTTAATACTGTAAAACGATCAATCGAACCTAACACTAAAGCAATCATCACAATACTAGAAGACAGCCACACATACGATTGGACACAGCACGACTTTGTACTATTCGGTCATCATAATGCTGATCATATGTTACCGGATTTGGACAAACTACTATGGAGTAAAGTTGACTATGCAATAATAGGTGATGGTATTCCTAATTGTTTTCAAAGAACTAAAGCCACGTTTGAATTAGTTGCACAGATGTCAGGTGAGGGATTACATCCACAATATTATTTGAATGGATTAGTTGTATTAGGTAGAAAAAAATTAGAATGCACACTGCCAACTAACGAAGATTATTTCTTTGGGCACAAGATAAAGTATATGCCTAAGATCGAAACAAATTATAAAAATGCAATAGATGAAGTTAAAAGAATATATCAGCTGGACAAATAATATAGACGAGTATCAAGACTCTGCCACCCTTGCGGATTTAGATGCATGGGGGTACGAAGTACTGCCTGGAAACTATAAAGTACCTAAACTTAATTTAGATAATGCTACCAAAGGCAGTGAAGGTTATGACAGTATTAGAAATGACTTCATCACACACTGGGCAAAAGACAAATGGCCATTCTTAAACTGCATAGATGCAAAAATACAAATACAAAGACCCGGAGAAGAATGTAAGCCTCATTTAGATTTTTTAAATGACTATCTAGGAAAAGTATGTGAAACGTTGCCTGGATTATTAAACGTAGAACATTCATTAGAGAAACCTGGAATCAATGTATGGCGTATGTTTGTGGCTGTCGAAGATCATATCGATGGGCATATATTTTCTGTTAACAACAAAGAATGGAAATGGCAAAAAGGACAGTGCATAAGATTAAACAACTGGCAAGCCTTGCACTGGACAAAAAATACAAGTGACGTCGACAGGGTAATCATAAAAGTTACAGGCATAAAAACTTAACAATAAGTAACAGGAGTATTATGAAATATTTTGTATCCGACACAAAAAAACTTCCAAACAAATACGGCAAATGGTATTGGTACGCTGATAACGAAGTAAAAGTTTTTCAAAATGACAAACATCTTGTCATCTACTTTGGCTATGTTATAAGTGATGAAAGTATCGACGACGTTGTAAAAAGAGACCCCCACGAACTCGAACAAGCAAACGGCAATTTTCAAGTTGCAATTTTGACAGAAAACACTGCTCATTGCATAGTTGATTATTTTTATCAAAGCAAGGTTTTCTGGCGTAACAATGGTAGAGTTGAATTTACCAATGCTGTTTATTTGATGCCTTTAGAAAGAGATGACTTAGATATGAAAGAAATTGTTAGACGGTTAGAAACATTCACCGAGGAACAACTGGCATACGAGCCTAAGGAAACATTTGAACGTTGGGAAAACTTTATAATGAATCCTCCAACTTATGGAAGGAATACAGACGAACTTGAAAAATTTCGTGTCTCAGATCAATATGCAGGCATAGATGTCTATCAACACACACCGGGAGCAAAACAGTATGATCCTTCCCAGTGCCTGACACTTTTTAAAGAAGTTTATATGTTACAACCCGACTACATGATAAGAGCTGTCGGCGATAAAATTAATATTGTCCAAATACACAACACCTACAAAGACCTAATGGATGCTATGAATTCACCGCATGAATACACTGACCAAGACAAACTAGAACAGTTCATACATGAAAAATGGCAATATCATGCAGACGTTATTAACAGAGAATTTAAAGACAAGCATATTGTCAGCAGTGTGAGTGAAGGCATAGACTCTGTGGCCCAAGACTGTTATTTTCCAAATGTAAAAAAAATTTCATATTCTTTTGATCCACCAAACGTTCCGGTTGAGTACAAACAATACATGGTTGACTACTGGAAGGAACGAGGTAATGAAGTGCAGTGGGACATATTAGATATCAGCACATCAAACATAGAAGCAATAACCAAAAAGCATTTAAATGACCCAACTTGTTTTTATTGGGATTGTATTCCATCATACTGGCAAATGGGTAATCTTTCGAAAAAACCAGATTTAGTTTTATACGGGCAGTGTGGCGACAATATGTTCTTACACAAAGCATATTTTTATTATGAATACATGTTTGCACAACAAATGCACAAGACACAGCTAACCCCTGAACAAATGCTCGAAGATCTCGATAGAGAACTGTCGACATTTAAAAACTGCTATTCATCAGCTGACAATATTCTACAAGAACAAAAAGCAAAGACGTGGCAAGATGCATTCCATGATACTTCGAAAGAGGTGTTGTTAAAAGAACTAGAAGAAGGATCCCCTGACGATTGGAAGCACGACTTTACAAAAAAAGCAACGCCACCATTATACAATCGCGAAGTATCGCATAATGTTGATACACTCGTAACATCATTATATTGCGATAAAGAAATATATTTTAAAATCATGAATGCATCTGAAAATATTATGCTAGACAATATAAAAAATGCAGGATGTCAAAAAAATATTCTAAAAAAATATTTTGACTTTGATTTCAAAACTCCCCACAAAGACCAATCTGAATTAAATTGTGTTGGTATGCGAAAACCTATGCATACCGATGTTGTTCGTTGGGCTCTTAAAAATCATCTACCGGAAGCGTAAAATTTAGAAATTGCGTTTTTTAAAAATACGCGAATGCGTAAAAGCGTAAAATCGTCTGATGGCCAATGATAAGTAAAGTATATGAAAGCAATTATCTTTTCTTGCAGTTTAAAAAGAGGTGAAAACTCTGACTCACAAGCATGGAGCGACTTGATGGCAAGGATGATGAATGAGCAATCTATTCAAACAGAGATAATCAATTTACGTAAATTTGATCACGAAGCGTCTACAGGTGCTGACCTGTTGCACAAGGAAATGGCAAAATGTTATGATGCTGATCTTATTGTACTTGCGGCTCCGGTTAATTTTAGAAACATAAACTTTTATGTGCGTAATCTTGCTGAAAGATTCACTCATGCACACAACAAAGCCAAAGCTAAAGGTATCAATCTATTCGAAGGCAAGCTCTTTGAGACTTGCATAATGCATGGTTGTAAGAACGATCATCTAGCAGATGGTACGGAAGTATTTGTGCCATACAGTGGCAAGTTCCATCAACAACTAATACCCTTACTGCCAGAAGTAAATTACATACAGGTCAAAGACACAGAGATGAATGGTAAACTGCCCAACAGAACATTGAACCTACGGGTGCATCATTCTCCGGATCCACATGGACCAAAACGTACAGAGTTGTCCTCCGATGCAGAAACACTGCTGGATATTCAAAATACCATAGACGCATTCAAAAGAGATCATGTGGAACACACACCCAACTTCAGTCTCGACACATGGATGGAATGCTTCTCATCAGAAGACCCAAATGCATTTGGACGTGGATTCACACTGTCCATAGATAACTTGAACAGAACAAATATAGAACAACACATCAAATGGGTTAATGAACATTTCACAGATGCACATCTTAAAGCACAGATTCTTGTGTCCATGAAAGAGAGATGTTGCAGAGCAGACTACTACGAGGGTGCAGAAATGTACTTTGACGAACAACTGGCAATGGCAGAAGAAGGAAAAACCCATATGGGTGATCACTATGACACTGAGTGGTCTGATCCGAATGCCACATTCATGATGGCATGGAAAAAAGAAGGTTTTAGAATAACCAGAGCCGCTAACTACAGACCCAACAACTACTAAAAAATTTTAAGAGAGTGTAAAGTCGGCTCGCCTAAACAAACCGACTTTAAATTGTATTGTGAGGTTTTAATTAAAACTTAAATTTAATCCCCGCAGACATACCACTAGTATCTAGACCAGAGGCAACATCTGTTGATTCAAACGCACCGTATAACTCTAGGTTTGATCCAATTTTCTTTTTGGCACCTACAGTTGAGTATGCGTTACCATCTTCGATTTTACCATAACCAACTGAGAACGTAGTGTCAACAATAGTATGTGACACAGCTACTTCATTTGCAGAAGTTTCTAAGTTTGTTACTGTATTATCTTTGATAGTATGGTTGTACCCAATTGAAGTAACGTCTGACACTGCAACTGTTAAGCCTGCACCGTAGTATTTTACTTCATTAACTTTGTCATCAGAGTAAGCCGCACCTAATTTAACATCTTCGTTCATGTCAAATGTAGCCGCTGTTTCGTACACGTCAACACCCGATTTACCAGTAGTACCATCTATTTTAACTTGGTTGTCAAAAGTCAATGCTCCTATAGTATTCGAGTAAACAACTGTGTGTGAATCTCTGCTAAAAAGTTTTTGAGCCGCTTTGTTACCATATTCTGAAAATACATCTGTATGTGATGTAACAGCACCCTTGAACACAGAGTTTTGTCTTCCAGCTGATAGTATACCAGCGTCACCCATGTCAACACCAGCGTAAGCTAGTTTTGAATCAAAAGGTGCTGACCCATTATCGTCTGCGTCGATGCCAACTTCTAGAGTTGCAAATCCTTCGATGCCTTCTGATAATTCGTCACTTAATTTAACACCAATAGAAGAACCATTGTTCTCTGCTTTCGATGTCGATACTCCCGAAGCGTTTTCGTTATTACTGATCATGTAGTTCAATGAACCATATGGTGTAATCTCAACTGCTTCAGCCGGAGCGGGTTTTAACACACTCCATAAAACGACTACTGCGACGATAACCGCCACACCTAGTCCTGCTTTTTTCTTTGTCATTTTCATTATAGTTTTTTTATCCTTTGTCTATATTGATTGAATTTGCGATTGTAGGCCTACAACCGCTCTGGATTGTAGCACTATTTATTTCATAATACAACCTTATAATGTATTTTTTGGTAATGAAAAAATAGTTAACTGTGTGTAAATCCTGCATAATTATTAGCACAGATGGAGAACACATGGGCATACATTACGATTACAAAAACACCAGAGGTGATAAAAAAATGCGTAAGCAACAGGAACGTGAACAGCGTAGACTGGCCAAGAAACGTGATCAAGAATCTAAAGAGCCCGAGACCACTGTGCCAGAAGATGTGGTCCTAACATTGGACATGATTACAGATCCAAACAAATGATAATCAAACTTGGAATTACAGAACACAATAACACAAAGATGATGGAAGTGGATGGTATCCAATTGGTTGCCGGTAAAGGTGTAGTGGGGGATAGACATTCCAGAGACTTCAATGATCCTTTCTGTCACCTCACAATAATTGAGAGTGAAAGCATAGATGCGTACAATAAGAAACACGGACTTGACATTCCATACATAGACTTCAGGCGAAACATTGTGACTAGAGGCATCAAGTTGAACGAGCTGGTGGGAAAGAAGATAGACATCGGACACGTGCAACTAGAAGTGATTGACATGTGCAGGCCTTGCCGACACCTCGCAGAAAAATTACACAGAGACGACATTATAAAAGAATTTTTACGTAAGGGCGGGATCCGGTGTGAGATTCTAACTGACGGAGCAATCTTAGTAGGAGATCAGATAAGATGATAAACCAAAGACTGTTTGATCAATACAACATCAACACCAAGAAAGATTTAAAAATTAAGAACCTGTGTCCTCGTCCTAAGGATACAATCCTCATAGACAAACAGGGTTCTTGTTATGCTTGTGAATGCCAATCGTGGCTACCGCAGAGCATAGGCAATCTACAAATAAAATCATTACATGAGATCATCGGTAGTGACATGCATCAACGTCTACAAAGTTCTATCACAGATGGTACCTATCGTTATTGCAACGAGCATCAGTGTTCGTACATAAAGTCAAATGCTGTATTGCATGGCCAGCCGGATCGCATACAGCATCTAAGACTTGCCATAGATGACTCATGCAATTTGAGATGTCCTAGTTGCCGGAAAGGTATGATATTTCACAAAGAAGGTTC
>Ga0209091_10000145_pt1 | contig 70150 bp, 74 predicted proteins | sample ArcticOcean_MG_C_6_FD_187438 | JGI IMG/M metagenome (GOLD analysis project Ga0209091, IMG submission 187438) | Marine microbial communities from western Arctic Ocean - ArcticOcean_MG_CB8_128 (SPAdes) (version 2) | ecosystem: Environmental > Aquatic > Marine > Oceanic | place: Arctic Ocean...
GTATGATGGCAGGAACAGCTTCTTTGCCTCACGTTATGATGAGATACTTTACTACTCCAAGTGTAAAATCAGCTAGAAGATCTGTAGCATGGTCGCTACTTTTCATCTTCATTTTATACTCAACTGCACCGATGTTAGCGACATTATCAAAACTATCACTGATTGATCCAACACTTTCAACAGGGATTATTGGTAAATCAATAGCTGAGGTTCAAGCAATAGATTGGTATCAAAACTGGAACCAAGCTAACTTAATGTTTGTTAGCGACTTTAACGGAAATGGAACTCTTGAATTAAATGAGTTTTTCATGGGTGGTAAAGCGGTTGTGTTAGCTACTCCAGAAATTGCTGGATTACCTTATGTAATCTCAGGTCTAGTTGCTGCTGGAGGTATGGCTGCTGCCATGTCTACTGCTGATGGTTTAGTTTTAGCAATTGCTAATGCTTTGTCTCATGACTTGTACTACAAGATCATTGATCCAAAAGCCGAAGCTGCGAAAAGATTAATTGTTGCAAGGGTATTACTTGTAATAATTGGTTTTGCTGGAGCAACTATTGCCGCGATGGGTATCCAAGGTATCTTAGGTTCAGTGATTTGGGCTTTTGACTTTGCGATGTCAGGATTGTTCTTCCCACTTGTATTAGGTGTATGGTGGAAAAGAGCAAATGGTCCTGGTGCTGTTGCAGGAATGCTATTAGGATTAGGTTCTGGTACGGCGTACTTAATTTGGGTACGTACTGGTGGATCTGGATTCTGGGGTATTACTCAGCTTACATTCGGTATCGTTGGAGCATTGGTTAGTTTAGTATCTATGGTTGTTGTTAGTTTAGCGACTAAAGAACCAGATGCGAAAACTCAAGATATGATTGATGAACTTCGTATTCCGAGTGGTAAAACAATTCTTGGAAAACAACACTAATTAAATTTTATATTGAGGGGCGATTTATTTCGCCCCTTAATTAGATTAAAAAAAAATTCCTTTTTATATTTATGCCAGAAATGCACCCTTCTATTCTTATAATTGATTATATTTTAGGTGTGGTTATGTGGACTCTTATTGGAAGAGTTGCGATGAACATCTTTCAAAGAGAAAACTCAGAATTTTTTTTTATGAAAGCATTTGTAAAATTAACAAACCCATTAATAAGAATATTTAAACCTATAACTCCTTCATTCATTATAGACCCTCTTGTTCCACTTTATGTGGCTTGGTTTTTTTATATGCTCAGGTTTTACCTGATGCCCTACCTATTAGGATATTCGGTCATGGGAATGTTGTCTTTTCCTTTAGAAAGTGAAATTGCTACAGAAATTTATCGTATTTTTGGCAAATAATTAATTCAAATTAAAAATAAAATTGATACTACTAATGAAGTAATCAATGAAAAAAATACAAATATCACCTTCAATTTTATCTGCTGACTTTAGTCAGTTAGGAAATGAAATTAAAAGACTAGAAGAAGGTGGTGCTGATATGATTCATGTGGATGTAATGGACGGTCATTTTGTTCCAAATTTAACTATGGGACCTCCGATTATTAGGACTTTAAGACAGCACACAAAACTGCCATTTGATGTTCACTTAATGATTTCACCTGTTCATAAATACATTCAGGATTATGCCGATGCTGGAGCTGATATTATTACAATCCATCCAGAAGCAACAGAAAATTTAAAAGAATCTATTCAACACATTAAAAATTTAAATAAAAAAGTGGGCGTTTCTTTAAATCCTAAAACAAAGATTGACCTAATAACTAATTTATTGAATGAAATTGATTTAGTTTTAATTATGAGTGTAAATCCTGGATTTGGAGGACAGAAATTTATGCCCGAAGTATTAGATAAAATTGAAGAATTAAAAAAAATAAAAGATCAAAAAAATCTTGAGTTTGATATTGAGATTGATGGTGGAATTAACTTTAATAACAATAAATTGGCCATTAAAGCTGGTGCCAATATTTTAGTTTCTGGTACAACTGTATTCAAGAATAATAATGGAAATATAAAAAAGAATATAGACCTTTTAAAATCAAGTTAGAATAATGATTTTTAATAATTTATTAAATGTTATTAATAATTCATATATATTTTCTAAAAAAAAAATTCAATATCTATATTTAAGCTCAAATATTTATAACAGAAAAATTACCTCTCCTAATGCTAGTTCTTTAGAATACTATCCAAGTCCTAACTTATTAGACTCACTTATAAAATATAATAAAAAAAAAATTAATATAGAAAATTATTCATTAAATAAAATATGGGATAATAAAAAAATAAAAAAAAAAGACTACAATAATTTAAATAGTTTTTTTTGGTTGTTTAGTTTAGATTTAAGATCTTCAAAAAAAGATACTCAAAATGTACTTTTACAATGGATAGATAAAAATCATAGATATAGCTCTAAAAGCTGGGAGCTTGATATAGTGGCTAAAAGAATAATTGCCTGGACTTCTAACTCCAAACTTACTTATGAGGATGGTACTACTGACTATAAGAATAAGTTCAATAGTGTCATAAAAAAACAAATCAATCATTTAATCAATGAAATAGAAGGATCCAAATGGGTTGATGATAAAATGATAGGCTGTGCAGCTATTATTTTAACTGGTTTATCTTATCAAGATGAAGATCAGTATTTAAAAACTGGGCTAAACCTATTGAGGAAACTTATAAAGTTTTCTTTTGATAATGATGGTTTTCCAAAATCAAGGAGCATCAGGCAATTATGCTTTTACTTAAAATATTTTATTTTAATTAGAGAGTGGTTCAAAGAATCTCAAAGTGAGATACCTGATTTTATTAATGAAAATATATATTATTTAGGTCAAGCTTATGCATTCTGTTGGCAAAATAATAAAGTGGATCTACTTTTCAACGGTAACAATGAGACAAATAATATTGAATTTGATCATTATTTAAAAAAGCTTGGTTATAGTTTTAAAAATCAAAGCAATGAATTGGGGGGATATGTAGCTCTTAATAATAAAAAAACCTCACTAATCATGGATATTGGATCAAGTCCTGATAAGAAATTTTCTTCAAATTATCAGGCAGGTACAATGTCTTTTGAAATAATATCAAATGGGAAAAAATTAATTTGTAATTCTGGATATTTTCAAAACCACAATCACCAATTAAATGAACTATCAAAATCAAGCGCTATACATAGTACTCTAATTTTAGATGATAGATCTTCATGTAAATTTAATAAAACTAAGAATGAAAGTTCAAAAATTTCCCATGGGACTAAGGTATTAAAAAAAAATATTGTGTTTGAAAAAAATTACTGGAAAATTAATGCAGCACATGATGGTTATTTAAAACAATATGGTGTTATTCATGAGAGAGAAATAGAGTTTTATCCTGAGCAGATAAAATTTATTGGCCACGACAAAATAATTTTCAAAAATAGTAATAAAAATTTAAAATTTGAAATTAGATTTCATTTAGAGCCTAATATTAAAATAATGAAAACCCAAGACAATAAATCAATACTTATAGAACTTGATGGTGAAGGTTGGAAATTTAATTCTAATAACAACAATATGAATATTGATAATGGTCTATATTTTGGTAGAAAAGATTCTTTTGTTGATAATCAGAATATAGTCATTTCTGGAATGACTAATGACGCAAACCAGACTATAAAGTGGGAAATTACAAAACTATAATGAAGAAAATTAAAAAAGCACTAATTTCAGTTTCAGATAAAAAAAATTTAAAAGACCTTTTAAAAGTTTTAAGCAAGTATAAGATTGATTTAATAAGCTCAGGTGGCACTTATAAAGAAATTAAAAAACTCAAATTTAAATGCTTAGAAGTTTCAGAGTATACACACTCTGCTGAAATACTTGGTGGTAGAGTTAAAACACTACACCCAAAAATACATGCAGGAATATTAAGTAAAAGAAATAATAAATCTCATATCAGAGACTTAAAAAACAACAATTTTGAAGAAATTGATCTTGTTATTGTTAACTTCTACCCTTTTGAAAAAACTCTAGAGCAGACTAATAATCATTTAAAAATTATAGAAAATATTGATGTTGGTGGCCCAACAATGGTTAGAGCTGCAGCAAAAAATTATAATGATGTTACCGTCATTACTTCTTCAGATCAATATAACGATCTAATTAATGAAATAGAAAAAAATAAAGGTTCTACATCTATTGAATTTAGAGAAAAGATGTCTTTAGAGGCTTTTTCTGAAACAGCATATTACGATGCTGTAATCTCAAATTACTTTAACAAAATTAAAAATAATAATTTTCCAAAAAAAAAAATTATCTACGGAAATTTAATTGAAAAATTAAGATATGGGGAAAACCCTCATCAACATGCTGCTGTTTATTCAAAAACACAAAATTTAAATATTAAACAAATTAATGGAAAGCAGCTTAGTTATAACAACTATAATGATATATTCTATGCTTTAACTATTTCTAAATCCTTACCAAAAAATATAGGAACTGTTATTGTTAAACATGCTAACCCATGTGGTGTTTCCATTAATAAAGATAGCTTAAAAAGCTACCAATTAGCTTTGATGTGTGATCCTGTTAGTGCCTTTGGAGGAATAGTTTCATGCAATTACAAAATAAATAAAACTCTAGCTATAGAACTAAATAATATTTTCTTGGAAGTGGTTATTGCTAATGGGTTTGATCCTGAAGCGTTAAAAATTTTAAAAAAGAAAAAAAATTTACGACTTATCGATGCAACAAACTTTACAATGAAAAGCTTTTTAAACTTTAACTCAGCTAATGAGTCTTTTTTAACTCAATCTGAAGATACAGAAAAATTTAATATTAAAAATTTTAAAACAGTTTCAAACAAAAAACCTAACAAATCTCAACTAAGGAATTTAGTTTTTGCCTTCAATGTTTGTAGATATGTCAAATCGAATGCGATTGTTTTAGCTAGTCAAGAAGCAACTGTTGGTATTGGATCTGGACAACCTAGTAGAATTGATAGCTGCCAAATTGCAATAGATAAAATGAACAAATTTCAAAATTTAGATGAAGAAGTGGTTGCGGCTTCAGATGCATTTTTCCCATTTGTTGATGGTATAGAAAAATTAGTGCAGTCAGGTATTAGTGCTGTAATACAACCTTCTGGCTCAATCAGAGATAAAGAAATAATAAAATTTGCAAACCAAACTAATACTATTCTAGTCTTTTCCAAAACAAGACATTTTAGACATTAAAAATCTGATCAATCTTAGCAGCTAAAATAAAATCATTTTCTGATAATCCTTCTATTACATGAGTAGTAATGAAAATTGTAGCATATCCCCATCCAAAAGAAATATCTGGATGGTGATTTTCTTCTTCAGAAATTTCTCCAACTTTATTAATGAAGTTTTGGCTGTTAATAAAGTTTTTAAAGATAAATTTTTTTTCTAAGAAATAAGTTTTCTTTTTATCTTCTCTTATATCCCATCCATCTACTTTTTTTTGATATTTATGTATTTCACTTATATCAAAGGGTAAAACTCCTCCTACGCATGGAACACATTTTTTGTTAATTAAGTCAGTCATTAGATAAATAAATTTATCAAATTTTTATCATTTTTTATTAAATAATAATTACTGATTGTTTTATGATCGGGACCTAAACTTTTTAATAATAATTTTATTTCTTCTACTATAATTAATTTTTTATTAGTTCCATAAATGGAATAGTCAAAATCTAATAAAAAGCTTTCTAAAAAATCAAAACTATTTTTATTATTTTCAAAGATGTATTTTGAAAACTCTATAATAATTATAGGATTGTATTTTTTAATTATATTTTTTGCACCTTTTATTGCTTGAAATTCATGACCTTCGATATCAAGTTTAATAAATACAAAATAATCATTTAAATCATATTTTCTTAAGGTTGTGTCAATTGTAATTGTATTTATTGTTGTTAGTTTTTTTTCTTCAAATTTATTATGACTTAGCGAACTTTCCCAATCATTTAAACTTTCATTAAATGAGACTTTATTATTATCGACATCTGAAACTGCTAAATTATTTAAAATAACATTTTTGAAATTATTTAAATATAAATTTTTATTAAAATCTTCTGAAGTTTTTGATGATGCTTCAAAAGATATTACAAAATTATTATCAGACAAAGAAGCTGTATAAAAAGAATAAAATCCATAATTACATCCACAATCTAACAAAAATATTTTTTTATTATCTGAAAATTTTTTTATAGTCTCCAATTCATGCTGGTCGTCAAAATTACATTTTCTTAAAAGAGCGTGGGATGTTTGATTTTTTTTATTACTTGCAAGAATTTTGAAGTTATAAATTTTTACTTCTATATAGTTATTTAAAAATTTTCTAATTAATCTAAATAAAAAGTAATAAAAGTTATTTTTTTGGAAAGTTCTAATATCCTTATTTCTAACTATATTTTGAAAAATTTTAGTTATAATATTTGATTTGTTCATTTAAATTCTATTTTTTTTGGAGCGGGTCAAGGGAATCGAACCCTCTACCTAATCGTTGGCAACGATTCGCTCTACCGATGAGCTAGACCCGCATATAAAACATTATAAATAGTCGGTTTTTTTAATGCAAGCAATAATAAAATTTTTCATTAGTATATAGATTTTCAAAAGTTTGATAAAAGAAAGAATGAAAAAAAATGATTTACCAAAAACCATACCTCTTTTTCCTCTTAGCAACTTTATTATTTTTCCGCATACAACTGTACCATTAAATATATTTGAACCAAGATATGTTGAAATGATTAACGACTGTATGAAAACAAATAAGATGATAGGCTTAATTCAACCGAAAAAAAAAATTATTAATTCTCTTCCTGACTTACACGGAGTTGGTTGTTTAGGAAAAATAACTAGCTTTAAAGAAGAAGAAGGTAGATATTTAATTGATCTGGGTGGTTTAAGTCGTTTCAATATTGTTAAAGAAATTGAAAATAGCAAACCATATAGAGAATGTGAGATTAATTTTGATGGCTTTCAGACTGATTTAAAAATACATAAAGAAGATCTAAAATTCTCAGATCTTGAATTAATTTTTAAAGATTTAAAAACATTATTTGAAAAAAAAGGCTACATAATAAATTGGAAATCATTAGAGAAACAAAATTTGAATGAAACCATAAATGCTTTAGCAATGGCATCCCCTTTTTCGTTAGAAGAAAAACAGGTTTTATTAGAAAGTAAAAACCTTGAGATTAGAAAAAATAAAATTGCAGAAATTTTAAGTACTTACAATTATGATAATTTTGAAAATACAACTATACAATAGTTGCTAAATATTTAACCCTCTATCTGCAAATTTAACAAATGAATTCATAATACTTTTATTTGTATTAATAAACTTTAAAATTTTAATAAAATTTTTATTTTTAAGTTTTTTGTCAAAATTAAAAAGTTCATAAATAAAATCTATTCCATTCGAAAAAATAAAATTGTTTTTTTTTGTTTTTTTTTCAAATTCTTTTAATACATAAGAATCTAACTGCATTCCAAGATCTATTTTTTGCTGTATAATTTCAGATAGAATTTTGATATCTCGAATGGTCATATTAAAACCCTGACCTGCAAGTGGATGAATCTTATGAAGCAAATCTCCAAAAGCCAAAATATTTTTATGATAATAATTTCTCAAGTTTGAAGATTTCAATTTAAAAATACTCAACTTTAGAATCTTTTTTATTTGGAATTTTGGATTATGTTGTTTTATTAAATTTAAGATTTCATTATTATTGTATTTATTGTTCTTAACATCTATCGAACAAACAACTGATGTTTTAGTATTTGATATAGGTAGAAATGCAATAGGTCCTGATTCTGTAAATATTTGAATTGCCGAAATATTCTCTAACTTTTTATGTTCTAAAATTGTTGTATAAGCCAGATTTTTATAATCTTTATCAATTTTTTTATTAAAATATTTTCTTGATAAAGGATTACTTTGTTCACAATTGATTATTAAATCATACTTATTATCTTTGATTATTTTTTTATAAAAATTTTCACTCTTTATAATTATCTTTTTAAAAAGTTTATTTTTTAATAATTTAATATTTAAAGAATTATAAAGTGCACGATTTTTTACCATATAAAATAATTTATCATTATTATTTTCAAAATTTAATATTTTATTATTTTTTAATTTTTCTGAGAAAATTTCTATATTCTTTATTTCCCACGTATGTTTTTTTGTTAGTTTTTGAATTTCTTTCTCAAAAAATTGAAAATTATTTTTTGAAATTCCTATAGTTCTATTTTGAGATAAGTTATTGATCATCTTTTTTTTATAAATGTGAACATTTATTTTTTTATTTACGAGATTTTTGGCTAAAGATAGACCTGTAAGTCCATCACCTATAATACACACATTCATAATTAATTTTTAATTTTAACAATAAAAATTAGATGATACAAAGTGATTAATTTGATTCATTAATTTATGAAAATTAAAAAATTAGCTAATAGTGCACTAAATTTTAGTATTAACAGATTTATTGAAATTTCCGCTTTAAGTATTGTTATAATCGGTGTTTTATTATTAATTTCTCTTACTAGTTATTCTCCCAATGACCCAAATTTTATTTTCCCTGAAAATACCGAAATAAAGAACCTTCTTGGCTTCCATGGTAGTTTTGCTGCTGATCTTTTTTTTCAATCTTTTGGTTTAATAATTTTACTAATGCCATTTTCTTTAATATTAACTGGATTAAATATTTTTTTTAATAAAAAAATTATTTTAATAATTGAAAGCAATTTTTATACTATTTTATACATATCTGTTGGTTCTTTATTTTTTTCTATTTTTTACCCTACTGCATTTAAACTTTATATTAATGGTAATGGGGGTTTTGTTGGAAAATACTTAGAAACAACTTTTTTTAATTATTTAATTAACATTAATATTCAAATTTCTTATTACATGCTAATCTTACTTATATTAATCTTATTCCTAATTAGTATTCAGTTTAAGATTAATTCTTTTTATAAATTTATTAAAAAAATATTTAATTTTTTATTTACAAAAAAAGAGAAAAATTATACCAACAAAAATGAGATAATTAACGAGTTTATTCCTCAAGAAGAAATTAAAAGTTTAATTCAAGAAGATTTACCATTTATCAAAAATGAAAATGATACAACAACAAAGAGGATGAAGTTTAAATTACCCTCCGTTGATTTATTAAAAATTCCAACAAAAAAAGAGAGAGAGAAAATAAAAAATGAAGATTTTATTGATAGTGAATTCTTAGAGAAAATCCTTTTAGATTTTGGTGTTAATGGTAGCATAAAAAAAGTAAGTCATGGACCAGTGGTTACTTTAAATGAATTTGAACCAGCAGCTGGAGTTAAAGTTGCAAAAATTATTAATCTTTCTGACGACATAGCTAGAAATACCAGTTCTGAATCTGCCCGTATTGCCACTATACCAGGAAGAAGCACTATAGGTATTGAACTTCCCAACTCTACTCGAGAAAATGTTTACCTTAGTGAAATACTATCGAGTAATGATTTCATAAAAAAAGATATTAGGCTGCCAATAGCACTAGGGAAAAATATTTCTGGTATTCCTATTGTGGGTGACTTAGCATCTATGCCCCATCTATTAATTGCAGGAACGACAGGCTCTGGTAAATCAGTTTGTATTAATACTATTATTCTTTCACTCCTTTATCGTCACTCACCAGATAAATGTAAATTTATTTTAATAGATCCAAAAATGTTAGAACTGTCGACTTATGAGGGTATTCCTCACTTGTTGTGTCCTGTAATAACCGAGGCAAAGAAAGCAGCCTCTGTGTTGGGTTGGGTGGTGAAAGAGATGGAAAGTAGATACAAACTAATGACTAAAGAGGGCGTTAGAAATATTGATAGCTACAATTACAAACATTCTTTGGCTATGCCTTATATTGTCGTTGTTGTTGATGAAATGTCAGACTTAATGCTTGTGGCAGGAAAAGAGATTGAAAATTATATTCAAAAATTATCTCAAATGGCAAGAGCTGCTGGGATTCATATTATTATGGCTACTCAAAGACCAAGTGTTGATGTTATTACAGGAACTATTAAGGCAAACTTCCCTACAAGAATATCTTTTCAAGTAACTTCTAAAATTGACAGTAGAACTATTTTAGGCGAGCAAGGAGCTGAACAGTTGCTAGGAAAGGGTGACATGCTTTATATGTCCTCAGCAAACCGAATAATCAGAATCCATGCTCCATTTGTTTCTGATAACGAAATTGAAAAAGTAAATAATTATTTAAGGGGTCAAGCTGAGCCAAACTATATAGATCAAATTCTAAATTTTGTTGATGAAAAAGAAACAGGGGAGAGCTTATCTAGCTCGAGTGATAAAGATGAATTATACCAAGCAGCACTGGATATTATCAGATCTGAAGGAAAAGCCTCAACCTCTTTCTTACAAAGAAAGTTGCAAATTGGATACAATAGAGCTGCAAGAATCATTGACATGATGGAAGCTGACGGAATAGTAAGCAAAGCAAATCATGTCGGTAAAAGAGATGTTCTATAATGCTAAGGGCTTTATTAGTTTTTATTATATTAAATTTTTATAACCCTGTCTTTTCTTCTGCAAAGGAAAAAATAATCTCTAAAATAAAACTTACCAATAATTTAAGTTTTAATTTTATACAAACAATTGATGACAAGAGTGAAAACGGAAGTTGTATTATTGGATATCCTAAAAAAATTTTTTGTGAATATAATAACCTTAGAAAAAAGATTATTGTTTCTAATGGAAAATCTTTAGTTATTAAATATAGAAATAGTGGTGGTTATTATATTTATCCCCTTAAAAAAACTCCCCTCATACTACTACTAAACAAAAAATTTTTAATTTCAAAAATAAATATTTCAGAACCTAGAGATATTGATAATAAATATTTAAATTTTACCCTATTTGAAGATGCTAACAAAATTAACCTTTTTTTTGATAAAGAAACTTTTGACTTGATTGGTTGGCAAACTGAAGATCTTTATCAAAATCTAACTATTACCTTTATTTCATCTGTTAAAATTAATGAAAAAATAAATGACGCTATTTTTATTTTACCGACTAATGATTAAAAATTACCTAATCAGTATTTCTGACTTAAAAATTTTCAATCCACGCGATAGATAATTATTTAATGCATTCTTGTGATCCAAAGAACATGTGTGAACCCAAACCCTTACAGAGCCCATTAAAAAGGAGACTTTAATAGCCTCACTTAATAGGTAACTACCCAATTTTCTTCCAAAGTATTTTTCCAAGATACCAAAATAAGCAATTTCTGTCTCTTTCACGTCTCCCCTAAATATTATTTCAAAATAACCTACAATTTCTTCTTTATCTTTAAGAATATAAGTTGAAAGTTTTTCATTAGAAATGTAATCAACCCAATTCTGATCTGTCCAAATAAGTCTGTCTATCCATTCATATTTTTTACCAATTTTTTTGTAAAAAAACTTATTTAATTGAAAGTCTCTTGGTTTGATCAAGCTAACTGAATAATTTTCTGATGGTTTTTTGACTTCTTTAAGATCTTCTAACGATTTTATTTCTAAATATTCCCTAAAAATTTTTTCTTTCATTCAACCATTTTTCCAATTTTTTCTCCCCCGAATAAATGGAAGTGTAAATGTGGAACCTCTTGACCTCCGTGATCATCTAAATTGGTAAGAGCTCTATAGCCTTTTCCTATATCAGTTGAAATTCCTAATATCTTTGAAACTTCTGTAATTGCTTTACTTAAGGCAACTATCTCCTCATCTGAAGCTCGATTATTAAAATCATCTAAATTAATATAATCACCTTTGGGTATCACCAATGCATGAATTTTTTTTTGAGGATTAATATCATGGAAAGAAAGAACATGATCATTTTCAAATATTTTTTTGCATGGAATTTCTTTTCTTAAAATTTTTGCAAAAATATTATTTTTATCATAACTCATTATTATCTATTATTTTTTTCTTCAATACCTGATTGTTTTTTTCTATTCTGTAATTCTTTTAAAACATCTTCAAACTTAATGTCAGCTGCCTCTAGAACAACTAATATGTGATAAATTAGGTCTGCAGATTCATGAACTATGTTAGATTTATTGTTTAAGGCTTCTTTGAGTTCATCAAACTCCTCTTCCATCTTATCTTTACATTTAGACAGTCCACTAGACAATAGTGAAGATGTATAAGACTTATCTTCATCTTTATTTTTTCTATCTCTAATTATTTTTACTAAATCTATTAGAAGTTCTGACATATTTAAATTCTAACAGGAATTCCTTTCGAATCCAAATATTGCTTCGCTTCTTGAACTGAGTGTTTTCCATAATGAAAAATTGAAGCTGCAAGAACTGCACTAGCATTTCCTAATTTAATACCATCTACTAAGTGATCCAGGGTTCCTACTCCACCTGAGGCAATAACAGGTATATTAACTGTTGAAGATATTTTAAACATTAATTCATTATCATAACCAGTTTGAGTGCCATCTCTATCCATAGATGTAACTAGAAGTTCTCCAGCTCCACTATCTTCCATTTTTTTTGCAAACTCTATTGCATTTATAGCTGTATTATTTCTTCCACCATGAGTAAAAACTTCCCACTTATCTCCATTCTTTTTAGCATCTATTGCAACAACAATACACTGTGATCCAAATTTTTTTGAACTTTCGATTATCACTTCAGGGTTTTGAACTGCAGCAGTATTTATGGAAACTTTATCTGCTCCACAATTTAATAATTTATTAATATCCTCAATACCCCTAACTCCTCCACCAACTGTTAAAGGTACAAAACATTTTTTAGATGTTCTTTCAACCACATCATAAATTATATTTCTATTTTCATTAGAGGCAGTAATGTCTAAAAAACAAATTTCATCAGCACCACCATCACTATAAACTTTGGCTTGCTCTACAGGGTCACCGGCATCTTTTAAATTAATAAAATTAATCCCTTTAACTACACGGCCATTTTTAACATCTAAACAAGGAATTATTCTTTTTTTAAGCATCTATTTCTTTCGCCAATACATCTAATTTAATATCACCATCGTATATCGCTTTACCAATTATAATACCTTCGATATTTTTGTTTAAATTCTTTGCTTTTTTAATGTCATCAATTGAAGAAACACCACCGGAAATAATCACAGGACAATTTGAAATGTTGGCAATTTTTGATGTTTTTTCAAAGTTAGGGCTTTGCTTAGTACCATCTCGATTAATATCTGTATAAATTAATCGACTTGCTCCATAACCATTTACTTCTTTTAGAAAGTCTAAAGTCAATTGATTAGAATTTTCTTTCCATCCAGAAACAGACAGATATCCATCTTTATCATCTAAACCTAATGCAATTTTATTTGGAAATTTTCGACATGCTTCTTTTAAAAAATTTTTCTCTTTTATTGCAGCGCTTCCTAAGATAACTTTTTCTACACCTGCATCTATATATTTTTGAATGCTATCAATGCTTCTAACGCCCCCACCTACTTCAATTTTTAAATCAAATTTATGAACTATTTCCTGAATGATATCCAAATTAACTGTCTCTCCGGTTAAAGCACCATCCAAATCAACAATGTGTAAATTTTTAAACCCATGATCTTTATATTTACCAGCTTGATCAACTGGAGATATTTCATATTCAGTTTTATTATCAAAATCCCCTTTAACTAGTCTTACACATTTTTTATCTTTAATATCTATTGCTGGGAATATTTTCATCTTATAAAGTTATAAAATTTTGTATGATTTGTAGCCCTAATTTATCACTCTTTTCAGGGTGAAATTGGGTTCCAAAGATGTTTTCTTTTTCAATTGAACAAACAATATTTGATGAATAATCTGTTGTGGCAGAAATTACATTTTTATCATCTGGAATAAATTCATAACTATGAACAAAATACATGTGAGAATTATTTTTTATATCTTTAAAGATCTTACTATCTTTAACAATATTTATTTGGTTCCAACCAATGTGAGGAAGTTTGTATTCACTATTTTGATTATCAATCTTGGATACTTTTCCTGAAATCCAACCGAGACCCCTTGTTTCTATCTCTTCATAACCAACATCTGCAAACATCTGTAGTCCAACACAAATTCCAAGAAGAGGTTTTTTATTGTTAATTACAAATTCATTTAAAGTATCAACTAGGCCATTTATATTATTTAAAGCATCTATACAGCTCTTAAACGATCCCTGCCCTGGCAACACAATCTTGTCACTTGATTTAATCTTATCTAAATCTGAGGTTACTTCTATATTTACTTTGTCTTTAGCAACTTTCTTAAAAGAATTTATTACAGAGCTGGTGTTTCCTGAATTATAGTCAACAATCGTGACATTCATTAAATTTATAAAGAACCTTTAGTTGATGGAATGCTCTTCTTATTTCTAGGATCTATTTCTAAAGCTGTTCTTAATGATCTCGCTAGACCTTTAAAACAAGACTCGATTATATGATGACTGTTATCTCCATAAATATTTTCTATGTGCAATGTTATGCCTGCAGACTGAGAAAATGCCTGAAACCATTCTTTAAAAAGTTCTGTGTCCATTTCTCCAAGTCTTTCTACTTTCAGCTTAACTTTCCATATTAAGTACGGTCTATTAGAGACGTCAATTGCAACCCTTGTTAATGTTTCATCCATTGGAATCATTGCATGTGCATATCTTTTAATTCCTGCGTAGTTTTTTAGTGCTTTCTTCAAGGCCTCGCCTATAGCTATGCCTGTGTCTTCAGTTGTGTGATGAAGATCTATATGGGTGTCTCCTTTTGCTTTTAAATTTATATCCATTAGTGAATGCTTTGATAATTGTTCAAGCATGTGATCTAAAAAACCTATGCCAGTATCGACTTTATACTTGCCCTTGCCATCAATGTTTAGGTCAACACTAATGCTTGTTTCTTTGGTTTTTCGAGAAATTTTTCCTTTTCTATTCATAATATTTGTTAGGTATATAGAGGTTGCTTAACTATATCAATATTAGTAATCAACTACTTGAAGTATAAAAATTAATATCCATCTATAAACTATGACTACAATAGTGCTTATTAGAAAAAATAATGAAGTAGTAGTAGCTGGAGATGGCCAAGTTAGCATGGGTAATACAGTTATAAAAAGTACTGCTGCAAAAGTTAGAAAAATTGAAAAAAGAAATGTGATTGCAGGGTTTGCTGGATCTACTGCAGATGCTTTAACTCTATTTGAAAGGCTTGAAGCAAAACTTGAAAAACATGCAGGAAATCTTCCTAGGGCGGCTGTTGAACTAGCCAAAGATTGGAGGACTGATAAATATTTAAGAAGACTAGAAGCTTTAATGGCTGTTGGAGACAAAGAAAATAGTTTTATAATTTCTGGCACTGGTGATGTTTTAGAACCAGAGGGCAATGCTATAGGTATAGGCTCTGGTGGAAATTATGCTTTAGCGGCTGCTAAAGTTTTATTAGATACAAATTTAAATGCGGAAGAAGTGGCAAGGAAAGCTATCAAAGTTGCTTCTGAGATTTGTGTATTTACAAATGATAATATTAAAATTGAAAAAATTTAATGAAAGAATCAAACGTGACACTTTTTCCAAAAGAAAAAAAAGATAGCAAGGATAGTTCTTTGGTTAGCTCTTTATCTCCTAGAGAAATAGTCTCTGAACTGGACAGGTACGTAGTTGGCCAAAATAAAGCCAAAAAAGCAGTCGCTATTGCCTTAAGAAATAGATGGAGGAGACAAGCTTTAAAAGGTGAAATGAGAAATGAAGTTTTACCTAAAAATATTTTGATGATTGGACCAACCGGGGTCGGCAAAACTGAAATTTCTAGAAGACTATCTAAATTAGCTGAAGCTCCTTTTGTAAAAGTGGAGGCGACAAAATTTACAGAAGTTGGTTATGTTGGAAGAGACGTTGAACAAATTATAAGAGATTTGCTTGAAATTGCTATTGCGATGGAAAAAATAAAAAAAAGGAAAGAAGTTAACTCAAAAGCTCAAAAATTAGCTGAAGAAAAAGTTCTTGATGCACTTGTGGGGAATAAAGCAAGCCTTGCCACAAGAGAAAGTTTCAGAAAAAGATTAAGAGATGGTAATTTGGATGATAATGAAATTGAAATAGCAGTAAATGATGGGGGGTCTCAGGCATCATTTGAAATTCCTGGAATGCCAGGTGCAAATATTGGGATGATAAATATTGCTGATATGATTGGAAAATCTTCTGGCAATAAACAGAAGAAGAAGAAAATGTCTGTTAAAGAGTCTCATGAAATTTTAATTAATGATGAAGCTGACAAATTGATAGAAGAAGACAAGATTATAAAATCAGCTAAAGATTCTACAGAAAATAATGGGATCGTTTTCTTGGACGAAATAGATAAAATTTCCGGAAGAACTGATAGAGCTGGAGGAGACGTTTCTAGAGAGGGTGTTCAAAGGGACTTACTTCCCTTAATTGAAGGAACAACAGTGAGTACGAAATATGGACCAATTAAAACTGATCATATTTTATTTATTGCCTCTGGGGCATTTCAGCTTGCAAAACCTTCAGATCTGTTACCAGAACTACAAGGTAGACTTCCAATAAGAGTTGAGCTTGAAGCTTTAACTAGTGATGACTTTAAAAGAATTCTTAAAGAGCCAGATTATAGTTTAATAAAACAGTATGTGGCTCTCTTAAAAACTGAAAATGTAGAATTAGAATTTTCAGAAGATGGAATAGATGCTATTGCTAATATGGCATCAGAAGTTAATGCTACTGTAGAAAATATTGGTGCAAGAAGACTCCATACAATTATTGAAAGAATTTTAGATGATATTAGTTTTACAGCAACAGATAGGGCTGGAGAAAAAATTGTAATTAATTCTAAGTACGTTAAACAAAATCTAGATGAGCTTGTTAAGGATACAGATTTGTCTAAATTTATCCTTTAAGATTTAAATTTTTTATTCAAAGTTTTGTGTTTCTTCATTAACCTGGAGTTCTACTGCACCATTATTTAAATAAAAATTTCTTGCCATCTCTCCGTCAGTGGTGAAAGAGTAATAAGTCTATTTAGATAATTAGATTTCTTGATCATCTTAAAAACTTCTTTTACAATCAATTTACCACCACTTTTTTTTTGACCAGATAGTATAAGCAATAGCTATTTTTCCAATATTTTGGTCTCTTTGAGCACTTTTTAAATAAGCATCTCTTGTCATTAAATCTAATTCTTTAATTGTTTTCGGAACTTCATTAGTAAAACCAAAGCACATTATTGCATATATTTCTTTTTTATATTTTACACCAAAAATTTTTCTTCCATAATTTCTTCTAAAAATTAGATCTAATTCTGGGCGAACAGGGTCCTCATTTATATCACATGATTTAAGCTCAACTAACTCAGCACCTTTTATCCATTCGAAAATATTATTTAATTTTTTTTAATATTTCTTTCTTTTAAAATTTTTAGCTTTCTCTTAATTGTTTCCATTTCTTAGTTATTCATTTAAATTTATTTTTATTTTTAAGGTAAATATAAAAAGCACCACTTCCTCCATCCTCGATCCTAGCATCTGTTATTTCTATGATCATTTTCGTTAAACTTGTATTGCTTTCAATAAATTCAGGAACTGAATATTTTAATATACTTAAGTCTCTTGAAAGGTATGGGTTTTCAACGTTTTTAGATCTAAGGCCCTTGCCTGTTATCACAATGATTTTAGTGACATTTTCATCAAAACATTTTTGAATAAATTTTTCAACCTCCTTGTTTGCTTCTTCAATCGTGCAACCATGAAGGTCTATTTTTTTTATTTTTTCAAACCTTATATTTCTTTTTTCAGTAAAATCTTTATTAGGTATTTTTTCTTTATTTTTTAAAAAGTTTTTCCAGTCTTCTTTGTCCTTATTTGAAATTTTCTTAATCAATTATGTTACAGTATCAATTAATAACCAGTTAGGGTTTAAAGATTTTATATCTTTTGAGAACACCCACTTGTCATAAACTGTTTTAATTTTTTCATCATCTCCTGAAATTATTTTTTTATCTTTATCTTTTATGCATGTTATAATTTCACTAACAAAATCTACTGTAACTTCTAGACTATTTTCTATTTTCTTGTGGGTTTGAACTGTAGCTGATTTTATGCCTATAAAAGTTATTTCAGCAAAATGACCTTTCTTTTCTCTTTCTAAAAGAGCTTCTTTAAATTGATTGTGAATTTTTTCACTTAATAATGGTTTACTAGCTATCAATTTATTATCACTATCACTAAAATCGGTAATGATTGTTTCGTATGCAATTTTGGCACCTTTTAAGAAGTCTTTCTGTGCTTCTTCATCAAAATTTTCATTAATTTGTTTTAGATTTGCTTTTATACTTTGAAATTCTTTTTCAAATTGAGGTGCTATTTTTCCTTCAAAACCAGTTTTTTTACCAAGTATTCCTCGTAGGCGAAGAAAAATAAACCCAGCAATCATTGCCAAAAGTATAATATCAATATATTCAAAACTGTAACTCATATGTTAATAATATTTACTATGTTGATTAATTACAACCAGCAATTTAGACTAAGGACAAATGAACACATTATTACTATTATTATTAGGGATACCCATTATAGAAATTTATTTATTTATTAAAATTGGATCTCAAATTGGAGCTTTTAGCACTATTTTACTTATTTTTATTACTGCTTTTTTAGGTATTCTTTATGCTCGTTACGAAGGCTTTAATACTTTGAGGTCTGGAATGTCACAATTGATGAAGAATGAACTGCCAGTTTATGAAATAATTTCTGGTGCAGCCTTAGCATTTGCAGCACTGCTTCTAATTATACCTGGGTTTGCAACAGATTTTTTAGGCTTGATGATCATTTTACCACCTACAAGAAAATTGATTTTTAAAAAGGTATCAAATAAAAAAAAGGCCCGCAATTCAAAACAAGATTTTATTAATGGAGAATTTGAGGATATAGACGATGAAAATGATAGAAAATTTTGAAATATTAGCTGAATTTGTAAAAGATATTTCTAGTGAAACACCTGATGTTCAAAGTTATATTTTTGTAAAAGAAAATATTTCAAAATATCAATTAAATATAGATATCAATTCTAAAGCTTTAAAAAATAAGATGATTGAAGTTAATACAACACTAAAGTTTGAGGATAAGGAGCAAAATGAAAAAAAATCTTATTTTGAAATTATTTATGCTTCAATTGTTAAAGTAAATGAAGAAGTAAAAGATAAAAAAGATTTAGAAAAAATTATATTATGTGATGTACAAAATAAAATTTACCCTAAATTAGAAAAAACATTTTTAAATTTGCTTCACAATTCTGGGTTCCCCGAAGTAAAATTAGATAAAAAAATTGACTTTAATAAACTATATATTGAAAGATTTAATTAAAAAAAATTTTTCTTTAAAGTTTTTTTTAAATAATTTTTATGAAGCTCAATTTCTTCTTGGGTCGGTTCAATAACATTCTTATAGTGTAAGTTAACTTGATTTGTATTTGTTGTTGATTTTTCATTATTCTGGTTTTGAAAATTTAAAGTAGGCTCTTTTTGATCCAAAAGATTTATATAAACTTTAGCTAGCAAATCACAATCGATGAGGGCGGTATGCTGTGTTCTTTTCGAGTTATCTATCCTGTATCTTTTACATAATGCATCAAGGCTTATAGGTGATCCAGGAAATTTATCTCTGGCCAAAGCAAGAGTGTCAATAACTTTTTCAGCATCTAATTTTTTCTTACCAAGTAATAACAGTTCATTATTGAGATGTGATAAATCAAATTCTGCATTGTGAATAACCAATCTTTTGTTTTCTATAAAATTTAAAAATTCATCGACAATATCTAAAAACTTTTTTTTGTTAGATAGAAATTCATCTGTATACCCATGTACCTCAAGTGCTCTTTCAGAAACTTTTCTTTCAGGGTTTAAGTAGCAATGAAACCTATTATTAGTTGGCACCAAATCATCCAATTCAATACAGCCAATTTCAACAATTCTGTGGCCCTCCTTAACTGATAAGCCTGTCGTTTCAGTATCTAATATAACTTCTTTCATTTAAAAATTTTTTCTAAAATTATCTTTATACTTTTTTTAACAGACTTATTAGTAAAATTATTTTTAATAATAAATTGAGCTTTTTTCTTTTTATAGTGAGGTGGCACCTGAATACTTTTTAATATTTTTAATAACTTTAGATTAAAGTTTTTTCTTTTTTTTAATCTTTTAAAAACTTCTTCTTTTTTTGACTGAATGAATATTAAAATATCATCTTTTTCATTAATTTTATTTTCTAACAAAAGAGGAACATCTAAAATTATAATTTTTTTATTCTTATTTTTTTTTAAAAATACATTCATTTTTTTTCTTACTTCTAGATGAACAATTGCAACTATTTTTTTAAGGTTAATTTTATTGGCCAATATTGCATTGGAAAGCTCATTTTTATTTATTGGGTATGAATAAATATATTTTGGTAAGGCTCTTTTTAGCTTTCCAAAAAGTTTTTTTTCTTTTTTATATAATTTACTAACTTCTGAGTCAGCGTTAAATACTGGGTAGCCAAAATTTTTAGCCACATAGCTTTTGCCTGATCCTATATCTCCTAAAATTCCTATTTTAATCATCTGTCTAAAAGCTTAATCACCTCATCATCAATTTCTGGTAATATGTTAGTCCAAATATAGAAGGCGCAACTCGCCTGATATAAAAACATCATTTGACCATTCATGGTCTTATTCCCTCTCAATCTGGCTTCTTTTAAAAAGTTTGTTTCTTTGGGGCTGTAAATCAAATCATAAAACAATGTATCTTTACCACAGTCGTTAAAATCTATTTGAATTTTATCATTTTTGTTTAAACCAACACTGGTTGTATTAATTACAATATTATAGTTCTCAGGCTTTTTACCCCAATCTAAGGTTTTTATTTTTGGAAATAATATTTTCAATTCTTCAGCTTTGCTTTTAGTTCTATTGCTTATAAATATATTTCCACCCTTGTGTTCTAAAGTAGATATTATTGATGGGGTCACACCTCCTGCTCCTAATATAAAAATATTCTTCCCCTCAAGTATAAGATCAATTGCTTCGACCCCCATAATACCTGGCGAATAAAAATTATCTATAGTTTTTCCAAAACCTGGCCTATCTGTATTATATCCAACTATTTTATTCTTAACTTTCTTAACGGTATTTACAGACTGTGTGTCTTCAGCAAAAATATCTAACTCATCCAAAAAAGGAATGATTAGTTTTTTAAATGGAACGGTGACATTCATGCCGATTATTTTTCCATCTTTAATTTCCTTAAAAATATTTTTTAAATCTTTTTCCTCTATTTTTCTTTTTTCATAAATACTGTTGGCTAAGTGATATTTTTTTATCCAATAATTGTGTATTAGTGGCGATAGAGAATGTTCAATTGGGTTTCCAATAACTAAATATTTTTTCATTTATAATTATTCAAATATTCTTTAATTTTTTTTACAGGCAGCCCCATTATAGTGTCTTCATCCCCTTCTATCTTTGAAAATAAAGACCTACCCTCACCTTCAATTTGATAAACATTGTAAGCATATAGTGCTTCGTCACTTATTTTTGATAGATAAACCTTAAGTTCCTCCTCACTCATTGGCCTCATTGTTAGGGATGCTTTATCCGTATAATTCCAAATCATTGAGCCACCCCTTGAAATGCAAACGGAGCTTACTAACTGATGAGTTTTCCCATTAAGTTTTTGCAATATTTTCAAAGCTTCTAATCTAGTTTCGGGCTTTGAGATAATCTCGCCCTCAAGATCTATTATACTGTCTGCACCCAAAACTACCTGGTCAGTAAATTTTTGACTAATTTTGTTTGCTTTTATCTCTGCTAAGTTTTTTGATATAATTGTTGGAGTTGCTTTTTCTTTTAATAAACTCTCTTTAATACTTTCTTCATCAATGTTTGATGGCTCAACCACACAATTAATTTTATTTTTTTCTAAAATTTTTTTTCTCACTCCACTTTTTGATGCAAGTATTATTTGATTAAGCATTATTTTTATATATTTCGTGTATCTTAATTATTGATGCAGCGGTTTCTTCAACTGATTTTCGGGTAACATCAATCGTTGGCCACTTATATTTTAAAAATGTTTTTTTTGCGTCTTCAACTTCTTCTTTAATTTTTTGAATATTTGTATAACTGGTATTTTCTCTTTCTTTAAGAGTCATCATTCTGTTTTTTCTTATATCAACTAACCTTTCAGCTTCTGTGGTCAATCCAATAACGCAAGTCATTTTTGGATTTTTTTTTAAGCTTTCTGGTATAGAGCTTTCATTAACAAGTGGAATGTTTGATGTTTTAAAACCCTTGTTTGCTAAATAGATTGAGGTTGGGGTTTTGCTTGTTCTGCTAACACCTAGCAATATTAAATCTGCTTTATCCAGTTCATCAACCAAATTTCCATCATCGTGATTCATTGTGAATTGGATAGCCTCAATTCTTTCATAATATTCTTCATTAAGAGCGTGTTGTCCACTGGGAACATGTGAGGCTTGCTGGTTTAATAACTTTGAAAAGCTAAGAATTAAATTTCCTAATACGCCAAAACATGGAATTTTTTTTTCATCACTCTTGTTTGCCAAAAATTTTGCAAGGCCACTATCAACAATAGTATATAAAATTATTGAATTTTTATTTTTTTTTGCCTCATCTATTATTTTACTAACTTGATTTTCAGTTCGGGTAAAAAAATATGCTTTAACATCGTATTCGATATTTTTAAATTGAGCTTTAATTGCTAGAAAAACCCTATCTAAAGTTTCACCAGTGGAGTCCGAAATAAGATATATTTGATATGTATTACTCATGTATTAAAAGTTGATAATTAAGTATTATTTTTATCATTTTTTAAAATAATCATGTTTTTTATTTTTCACTGTAAAACCCCATTTTTATTAACATTAATAAACATGTGAACTATTAATATACATTTTATCTAATAAAATTAAATAAAGGCCCAGTTTATAAAATTTAATTCACTTCTATAAAATATTAATTGTTAATAAATTGTGTATAAAATGTGTAAAACAATCAATTACCAATATTCACATACTATATAACTAATACTATAATTAAATATTTACTTATTATTATGACACCCATTCAAGAAACTATAATAAACAAAAAGACAACCAATTCTCCAATATGGTTAATGAGACAAGCAGGAAGGTATCTTCCAGAGTTTAGAGAAATTAGAAAAGTAAATCCAGATTTTATTAGTTTATGCTTGAATGAAAATTTATCATCTGAGATTACTTTACAACCCTTAAAAAGATTTGAATTAGATGCCGCAATAATTTTTTCAGATATTTTAATGTTACCTTATGGATTGAATCAAAAAGTAGAATTTAAAAAAGATTTTGGTCCACAATTAGGTCCTTTAAATTTAGATCAAATATCCAAAGTAGATGAAATTGATTTTATAGAAAAATTATACCCAGTTTATAAATCAATTAAAAAAGTAAGTGAAAACAATTTAATTAAAAGTAAAAATGTAATAGGATTTGTTGGAGCGCCGTGGACATTATTAGTTTATATGATTAATAAACATTCACCAAAAAAAGAGTTGAAAAAAAATTTTTTTAATGATGAATTTTTAATAAATAGGATTTTAGCAATTCTAGAAAAATTTTTAAAATTGCATATTGATCAACAAATAAAAAATGGTGCGACCGTGATTCAGATTTTCGATAGCTGGGCCGGTTTGCTAGAAGAAAAAGACTTACCAAACTATGTTTATATTCCAACACTAAATTTAGTTGATTATATAAAATCATTGAACATACCAGTAATTTGTTTTCCAAGAGGAGTAAAAAATTATAAAAATTATTGTGATATCGTTAAACCTGATGCCGTAAATATAGATTATGATGTAAATCCAATATCTATATGCAAAGAAATTAATATACCTGTCCAAGGAGGACTTGATCCAAAGATATTATTAACGGATAAAGAAAATTTAAAAAAAGAAGCAAAAAAATATCTAGATATATTCAAAGATCACCCATATATTTTTAATTTAGGGCACGGCGTATTGCCTCAAACAGATCCTAACATGGTGGATTATTTGGTGAAGATGGTAAAAGATTATTAAATGAAAAAAGCAATTATTTTATTTAATCTTGGGGGTCCAGATAAATTAGAAAATGTTGAACCCTTTTTATTCAATTTATTTAATGACCCAGCGATTTTAAATCTACCAACCTTTTTAAGATATCCATTAGCAAAGCTTATTTCCAATAGAAGAGCACCCGTTGCTAAAAAAATTTATGCAGAACTAGGTGGCTCATCACCCATATTAAAATTAACTAAAGAACAGTCTGACGCTCTAGAAATAAAACTAAATCAAACACAAGAGGAAGATGAATACAGGTGCTTCATCATAATGAGATGCTGGAATCCAAGAGCTAAAGACGTGATTAAAGATGTTCAACTATATGGCCCAGACGAAGTTGTCTTAATGCCCCTGTATCCACAATACTCTGCAGCAACATCTGGGTCTTCAATTAAAGAATGGAAAGACGTTTGTAAAAAAAATAACTACCATGTTAAAACAAGCACAATATGCTGTTACCCAACAGACCAGAATTTTATTATCGCTCATACAAAAGAGATAATAAAAAAAATTAAAGATCTTAAAAACTTTAAATTGATATTTTCTGCGCATGGCCTACCAGAAAAAAATATTAAAAAAGGGGACCCTTATCAATGGCAAGTGGAACAATCGGTTAAAAAAATAGTTGAGAGTTTAAATGATAAGAACCTTGATTGGATATTGAGTTATCAAAGTCGAGTTGGTCCACTTAAATGGATAGGACCATCTACAGAAACTATAATTATTGAAAATTCCAAGATTGGTAAGCATATCGTTTTGGTCCCCATCGCGTTTGTTTCTGAACACTCAGAAACTCTAGTTGAGCTTGATATAGAATATAAAGAAATAGCAGACGCTAATGGATGTAAAAATTATACAAGAGTTCCAGCACTTGGAATTAATGAGGATTTTATTAAAGCAATGTCAGAATTAATAATTAAAAAAAATGAATATAAGATTAATGAGAATCTTTATCCACCAAAGATACAGTGTCCATCTAATTTTAAAAAATGTCCCTGTTTAAATTATGAATAGTTATTTATTATTTAAGAGCCTGCATTTAATAGCAGTAATCTCCTGGATGGCAGGACTTTTATATTTACCCAGGATTTTCGTATACCATGTAGAAAATTTAAAAGATAAAAACACTTCTTCAATATTTAAAACAATGGAAAGAAAATTATATTTTTACATCATGACACCGGCAATGATTTTAACTTGGGTGTTCGGGTTAATTTTAATTTCTTCTTTAGGTTTCGAGGTTCTTTCTGCAACTTGGATTAAACTAAAATTGTTGTTAGTGATTTTATTAACCTTATATCATTTCTATTTATCCATACTTCTTAGTGATTTTAATTTGGATCAAAATATTAAATCTTCTAAGTTTTTTAGAATAATTAACGAAGTACCAACAATATTGCTTATTTTGATTGTTTTTATTGTTGTTTTTAAGCCCATCTAAGCTTGTAATAGTTTAAAGAGTATATATATTTACCTCATCTTACAAAAATTTTAACCCTCCCCACTCATGAATATACAAGAACTTAAATTAAAATCATCTGAACAATTAATTACGCAAGCAGAAGAGCTTGGTATTGAAAATGCTAGCACATTAAGAAAACAAGAAATTTTATTTGCTATATTAAAAAAAGTTGCAGAAAAAGAAGAGATAACTGGAGCAGGAGTTTTACAGTTGTTGCAAGATGGGTTTGGTTTTTTAAGAGCAATGGAATCAAATTATTTACCTGGACCAGACGATATTTATGTAAGTCCAAGCCAGATAAGAAAGTTTGGTTTAAGAACGGGAGACACCGTTGAGGGCCCCGTTAGAGCACCAAAAGAAGGAGAAAGATACTTTGCATTATTGCAGGTAATGAAAATAAATTTTGAAGAACCAGAAAAAGCTCGTCACAAAATTGCATTTGATAATTTAACACCACTTTATCCAGACAAACAAATGGTAATGGAAGTTGAAACAACTAAAATTGAAAAAAAACCAGACTTAACTCCAAGACTAATTGACCTTGTAAGTCCAATAGGAAAAGGTCAAAGATCAATAATTATTTCGCCTCCTAAGGCTGGTAAGACAATGATTTTACAAAGCATTGCAAACTCAATTGCTAAAAATTATCCAGAAAGTTACTTGATGGTTTTGTTGATTGACGAGAGACCAGAAGAAGTAACCGATATGAAAAGAACAGTTAAAGGAGAAGTTATTAGTTCTACATTTGACGAACCTGCATCAAGACATGTTGCTGTAGCAGAAATGGTAATTGAAAAAGCAAAAAGATTAACAGAACACAAAAAAGATGTAGTGATTTTGCTAGACTCAATTACAAGACTGGGCAGAGCTTATAATGCTGTGATCCCAAGTTCTGGAAAAGTATTAACAGGTGGTGTTGATGCAAATGCTCTGCAAAGACCAAAAAGATTTTTTGGAGCAGCAAGAAATATTGAAGAAGGTGGATCACTAACAATTATTTCAACCGCTTTAATTGATACTGGAAGTAGGATGGATGAAGTTATCTTTGAAGAGTTCAAGGGAACTGGAAATAGTGAAACCGTGCTTGATAGAAAAATTGCAGAAAAAAGAATTTATCCAGCAATTGATATAACTAAATCTGGAACAAGAAGAGAAGAACTTTTATTTGACAAAGACGATCTCTCAAAAATGAATGTGCTTAGAAGAATTATTGCCCCAATGGGCACTATGGATGCAATTGAATTCATAAATTCAAAGCTTAAAGAAACCAAAAGTAATTCTGATTTCTTTAACTCAATGAATAAACCAGCCTAAATTCTTTATAATATTATTGGCATACAAAACTTTATTAATATAATTATATAGAAAAAATAATTATGGATTTAATTGAAAGAATAAAAATTCTTCATAATTTTCTAAGTATAGGAAATAATAAAAGAGTAATAGAGGGTGCAAAAAAAATCTTAAAAAAAATACCAAATAATTCATATGTTTGGAATTTATGTGGATTAGCCTATCAGAGTTCAAGAAACCATCCAGCTGCAATAGAATGTTTTTTAAAGTCGATTTATTATGAAACTAATAGTTTTGCCGCAAAAAATAATTTAGCAAGTTCCTATAAAAGTATTGGACAATTTGACAAATCCCAAAGGCTTTACGAAGAAATTTTAAAAGAAAATCCGAATTATATTCATGCCCTGCACAATTTTGCAAATCTAAAAAAACAACTTATGGATTATAAAGGAGCAATTGATCTTTTTAATCTTGCTGCGAAGCTAGATAAGCACAACAACCTAATCCTTTATAATTTAGCATCAACACACCAGGGAATAGGAAATTATACTGATTCAAAAAAAATTATTACAGAAATTTTAAAAGATGACCCAAAATATATACCTGCCCACAAAATGCTTAGTGAACTAAAAGAGTACAAGCATGATGATGTGCACATTTTGGAAATGAAAAAGTTATTAGAAGAAAAAGACATTACAGATATTAAAAAAATTGATTTATATTTTTCACTTGGAAAAGCTTATGAAGATACAAAAAATTTTGATCTTTCATTCAATTATTTAAAAAAAGGTAACGAAATTAAAAAAAGTTTTTTAAATTATAGTGTTGAGCAGGATCTAAAAATATTTGATGAAATTAAAGAGCTCTTTAGGAATATTAACTTTGATGACTACAAAACTAAGCATTCTAACTATAGAAAAATAATATTTATATGTGGCATGCCTAGGTCCGGAACTACTTTAGTAGAGCAGATTATCTCTACTCATAAGCTAGTTTATGGTGCGGGCGAGTTATCATATTTAGTCCAGTCAATTTTTGAAAACCTTGCAGGTAAAAACAATTCTAAAGGTTTATTAAAATTAGATGAAACTAAATTATTTGATGAATTAAAAAAACCAACAGAAAACAATCTTGAAAAATTTTATAATGAGCAATTAAACAGTCATAAATCACATCTAAATTATGTAACTGATAAAGCTCCTCAAAATTTTAAATGGATAGGAATAATGAAATTATTTTTTCCAAATAGTAAAGTTATACATTGTAAAAGAAGTGCAAAAGATAATTGCTTATCTTTATATAAAAATCAATTTCCATCAGAAACAATGAATTGGGCTTTTGATCAGGAGGATATAGGAAAATATTACAATGGATATAAAGACTTGATGAGTTTTTGGAAAACTAAAATACCAAATTTTGTTTATGATTTAAGTTATGAAAAACTAGTTCAAAACCAAGAACAAGAAGTTACTAATTTAATCAAATTTTGCGGATTAGATTGGGATCCAGACTGTTTAAAATTTTATGAAAAAAATAAAACTCCAATAAAAACAGTTAGTGTGAATCAAGCAAGAAAGCCGATCTATAGTAATTCTATAAATTCTAGTGAATTCTATTCAAAAAACCTATCAATACTTTTTGACCTAGTGAATTAATCTTAAACAGCCCTACCATTAATTAGTTTCTAAAATTTATTAATTTTAGTTATACTAATCAAATGACTATTTATGCTTTATCTACAGGTCCTGGAATTTCAGGAATAGCTATAATAAGAATATCGGGCAAAGAAACAGAAAAAGTCATAAAATTATTAACAAAACAAAAACTCCCAAAGCCAAGACTAGCAACACTAAGAAAAATCAATAAAATCAATACTTCTGAGCTTATTGATGAGGGTATAATATTGTGGTTTCCTGGACCTGAGAGCTACACAGGGGAGGATATGGCCGAATTCCACATACATGGCAGCAAAGCAGTAATTGATGCCCTACACGCTTCTATTTCAAAAATTGATAATTGCCGTTTAGCGGAGCCAGGCGAGTTTACAAAGTTAGCATTTCAAAATGGAAAAATTAATTTACTTAAAGCGGAAAGTATTGCTGATTTAATTTCAGCTGAGACTGAAATTCAAAGACAACAAGCAATAAAGATTATGAATGGAAAGTCTGGTAATAAATTTAATGAGCTAAGAGAAAAACTTTTAAAAACTTTATCTCACGTTGAAGCAAAAATAGATTTCCCCGACGAAGACTTGTCCGAAGACATTTTAAAAAATATAAAAATAATTTCTAATGAAGTAATTTTAGATATTAAAAAAATTTTAGATGACCAGAGAGTTGGTGAAAGAATTAGAGAAGGTTTTAAAATTGCGATCATAGGACCAACCAATGCTGGGAAATCTAGTTTGCTAAATTATCTTTCAAATCGTGATGCTGCAATTGTTTCAGAGATTGCAGGCACAACCAGAGACGTAATAGAAACACATTTAAATATTGATGGCTATCCAGTTATCGTTTCTGACACAGCTGGAATTAGAGAATCCAAAAATGAAATTGAAAAAAAGGGAATAAAATTAGCACTTAAAAAAGCAGAAGATGCTGATTTAAAACTTATCGTTATAGACGCTAAAAGCATTGATTTTAAAGGGATTTTAAAGAAATTAATCGATGAAAATACAATTCTTGTAATTAATAAATCTGACACATTAAATAAAGATATAAATCCAGAAATAAAATTTTTTGAACATGTTTTAATTTCAGTAAAAAACAATCTCAATTTAGAAGATTTAATTTTAAAAATTAAGAATAAATTAAAAAATAAATTTATCACAAATGAAGATATTTTGATCACACGTGAAAGACATAGGCAGCATCTCGAGCAAAGTTTAAATTACTTAAAAAATTTTGAAGAAAAAAATGAAGCTAAAGATTTTGATAAAGCAGCCGAAGATCTTCGTTTAGCAACTCGTCATTTAGGAATGATAGTAGGAAAAGTGGATGTTGAGGAGATATTAGGTAGTATTTTCAACGATTTTTGTATCGGAAAATAATCATCATTTTAAAGGCTTTTTTGAGCTTATTTGTTCATTTTTGTTGATAATCATAGCTAATTCCCTAATTATAAAGGTTAAATCATGGCTTTAATTAAATGATTGAATATTTTTTTAAAAATACTGTCTGCTTGTAAATATTTATATGAGTTATAAATTTAACTTATGAAAAATGATTTATCATTCGAAGTAGTTATTATTGGAGGAGGACATGCGGGCTGCGAAGCTGCAGCAGCTTCTGCGCGCCTTGGAGTTAACACAGCCCTATTCACTCATAAAATTGAGACCATAGGTGAGATGTCTTGTAACCCAGCGATAGGTGGTCTAGGCAAAGGTCACCTTGTTAGAGAGATTGATGCCCTGGATGGAGTGATGGGAGAGGTAGCAGATAAATCAGGTATACAATTTAGATTATTAAATAGAAGTAGAGGACCTGCGGTTCAAGGACCAAGAACTCAATCAGATAGATCATTGTATCGTAAATATATGCAAGAAAAGTTATTAAACTATTGTAATTTAAACATTTTTTCAGATGCTGTAGTAAAGTTTATTTTTGAAAAAAACACTATAAGTGGCTTTATAACTAAATCAGGTAAGAAAGTTTTATGTGGTAAGTTAATCTTAACAACAGGCACATTTTTGAATGGCCTAATTCACATCGGCAATGAGAGAACACCAGCAGGAAGATTTGATGAGAAGCCTTCAACAGGGTTAAGTGAACAACTTGAAAAATATGATTTCAAAATAGGAAGACTTAAAACGGGAACACCACCAAGGTTGGATGCAAGAACAATTAAGTATGATAATTTAGAAGAACAGTTTGCAGATGATGATCCTTACTTTTTTTCTTTCCTAACTAAAAATAATTTAAATAAACAAATTTCGTGCCGGATGACATATACGAATGAAAAGGTTCATAAAATAATTCAAAAGAATATAAAAAGAAGCGCCATGTATTCAGGAAGTATACAAGGGGTTGGACCAAGGTACTGTCCTTCAATAGAAGATAAGATAGTAAAGTTTGCAGATAAGGACCGTCATCAGATATATTTAGAGCCTGAGGGACTAAATGATCACACAATATACCCAAATGGAATATCTACCTCATTGCCAGAAGAAGTACAGCAAGAAATATGTAATAATATTAGTGGTTTAGAAAATGTTAAGATAATTAGACCTGGTTATGCAATAGAATATGACTATATAGACCCTAGAGAACTATTTTTAACCCTTGAAACAAAAAAAATCCAAAATTTATATCTTGCTGGACAAATAAATGGAACTACAGGTTACGAAGAAGCGGCAGCTCAAGGTTTAATAGCTGGAGTTAATGCTGCCTTATCCTTTAAGAAAGAGGAACCATTTATTTTAGATAGATCGGATGCTTATATTGGAGTTATGATAGATGATTTGGTAACTAAGGGTGTTGCTGAACCTTATAGAATGTTTACATCAAGAGCAGAATATAGATTAAGTCTAAGAGCGGATAACGCTGACCAAAGATTAACAGATAAAGGTATTCATATCGGATTAATATCAAAATTTAGAACAGGCTTTTTTAAGGATAAAAAACATAAATTAGGAATAGTATCAAAAATAATGTCCGAATCATCTATATCCCCAACAAAAATAACAGACTTTGATATAAAAATTGCAAAAGACGGTGTTTTAAGAAAATCTAATGAAATATTAACACAAAAAGGTGTTGATATGAAAAAAATAAGAGAAATTTGGCCAGAAATACCTTTTTTTGGTAAAAAAATAGATGAACAAATAGAAATAAATGCCCATTACAGGGGATATCTCAAAAAACAAAAAGCTGATATTTTAGCCTTCAAAAGAGATGAAAATTTAATTATACCAGAAAAAGTTAATTATGATGATCTTTCTGGACTTTCAAATGAAGTAAAAGCTAAGTTTAAAAAGATAAAACCAAAAACTATGGGGCAAGCATTGCGTATTGACGGAATAACTCCTGCTGCTGTATATATTTTGTTGTCACACGTAAAAAGAAAGTCTATTAAGCTTATAGCTTAATGGAAGAGATTTTAAAAAAATATCCACTACTAAAAGACCAAAATGTTTCACGTGAAACATTTATAGATTTTGAGAGTTTTATTTCCAAGCTTCAGCAAATAAATAAAGAAATAAACATAATAAGCAAAGAAACAGCCAAAAATGAGATAATCAGAGAAAGACATATAGTAGATTCAGCACAAGCTATTGAATTTGTTGATTTAAATAGTTTAATAATAACAGATATAGGTTCTGGTGGGGGTATGCCTGGCATAATTATATCAATTATGCTCAAGAATTTAAAAAATTCCACAAAAGTACACTTATATGAAAAAAGCCATCATAAGAGTACTTTTTTAAGAAAAGTATCTAGAGACTTAAAATTAAACACAGAAGTCATACAAGAAAATATTTTTGAGGCACAAAATTTAGAGTCAGGTACAATAATAGTAAGAGCTTTTAAGCCCTTGCCTGTAGTTTTAGATTTAGTTTATAAAAATTTTAGTAATTATAAAAATTTAGTAATGTTCATGGGAAAAAATGGAGAAAAAATTTTAGAAGAAACTTTAAAAAATTGGGATTTTAATTTTGAAAAGAAAAAAAGTATTACAAGCAAAGATTCATTTTTATTAAATATAAAAAATATAAAAAAAAAAAATTAAAAACTAGATGCAAATTATTTCTGTAATAAATCAAAAGGGTGGAGTTGGAAAAACGACAACCGTTATCAATCTTGCGGCTGGTTTAGCGCAACAAAAAAAAAAAGTTTTAGTAATTGATTTAGATCCACAAGGAAATGCTACTACAGGACTTGGTCTATCTAACTTAGAAAATTCTAGTGACACAATTTACGGTGTACTGAACGGAACAAGATCAATTCTAGAGGTGATTAGAAAAACAGAGTTAGAAAATTTAGATATTATCACTTCTAATGTTGATTTGTCTGGGCTAGAAATAGAAACAGCTAGCGACAATGAAAGAGCTTTTATATTAAAGGTTAAATTGTGGGCTTATTTAAATGATTCTAGAGGATACTATGATTATATACTTATAGACTGTCCACCATCACTAAGCTTGCTTACAGTTATGGCTTTGGTTTCATCTAATTCACTTGTGGTGCCATTACAGACTGAATTTTTTGCTTTAGAAGGCTTAACGCAGCTAATGAAGACTATAGAGCGGATAAAAGTTAACTTAAATCCAGAATTAAAGATTAGGGGAATTCTTTTGACCATGTATGACAAGAGGAACAAGCTTTCAGCGCAAGTTGAAAAAGAAGCAAGAGACTATTTTAAGGAAAAGGTTTACCTTACCATCATACCAAGAAACGTTAGACTATCCGAAGCACCCTCTCATGGAATGCCAGTTTTAATTTATGACAAATCATGTCCTGGAAGTAAATCATATTTTAGTTTCACAGATGAATTTATCAATCAGGAGCAAAAAATAGGGAGCGCAGCATAATGGATACAAACAAAATAAAAAAAGGATTAGGCAGAGGTCTGTCATCTTTGATAGGTGAAACAAAAACCGAAATAAATGTTAATAAAGTTTCCATAAGCGACTTGGTAAGCAATAAATTTCAACCAAGAAAATTATTTGATGAAGACAGCCTGCAAGATTTAGCAAACTCAATAAAAGAGAGGGGCATTATTCAGCCAATTATAGTTAGAAAATCAAGTGGCGATACCTCCAAGTATGAAATAATTGCAGGGGAGAGAAGGTGGCTAGCTGCACAAAAAGCAGGACTGCATGAAGTACCTGTGGTTATTGCTCAAGTAGATGATTTAAAATCTTTAGAATTTGCTATTGTTGAAAATGTCCAAAGAAACGATTTAAATGCTATTGAAGAAGCTCGTGGTTATCAACGTCTTATTGATGAATTTTCATATGATCAGGAAAAAGTGGCTAAATTTATTGGAAAAAGCCGAAGCCATATAGCTAATTATTTGAGATTATTGGGATTGCCAGAGACTGTTTTAAAACTCATTGAAACAAAAAAAATATCTCCAGGACATGCAAAAGTTTTGGTTGGATTGGCAAATGCAGAGTTTGTTGCAGGTAAAATAGTTGAAAAAAAACTTTCAGTAAGACAGGCAGAAAATTTTGTAAAAATTTTTAAAATAAAAAAACAATCATTTAAAACTTTAAAAGATGCCAACATACAGAGCTTAGAAACCTCAATAATAGAAAAAACTGGTTTAAGAGTTTTAATTAAAAATAAAAAAAATAATACTGGATCTCTTATATTAGAATATCAAGATCTTGAGCAACTCAATAAATTAATAGAAATAATAAAATCCAATTATTAGTTTTTTTTAGAATTATTAATTATAAAATCAGATAAAACACTCTTACTTATGCTAGAATTTTTTTTAATCAAAAGCTCAATATCACACACTTTATAAATTAGACTATTAATATCTTTCTTTTGCCATGCTCTTATTTGTTGTGTTATCAAAGGCTTATCTTTCCAAAAAATAGGTGGTTTGAATAAGGAAACAGCCCCTTCAATATTTTTTTTGTCATCAACTAAATCATAAATTTTTAATAATCTTTTTAATTTTGAAAGTAATGTCCTAATTATTACCATGTTGTCTTCGTCGGAGTAGTTGTTTTCATTTAAAATAGCGGCTGTTTTCCTTGTGTTTTTTGCAAGGCAATGATTTATAAGTTCTGATGCACTATAATTATCTGCAAGGTTTGTTATTTTAATTATATCTTGAAAGCTAATCTTTTTTTTATGTAATAAAAAGTTTTCAATTTTACCCAATTCATTGTTTAAATTTTTTCTGTCCCCTCTACACCTTTCTATTAAAATATTAATTAATTGTTGAGAAATAGGAATTTTCTTATCTTTAAAAAATTTATTGATTTTAGAGTTTAATGTTTGATTATTGTCTTCATAAAATGGAACACAGATAGTTTTTTTTTCTTTTTCAAATAATTTTCTTAAAGTAGATTTTTTCTCAAGGTTTTTAGAATTTATTATTATCTGAACATCTTTTATTTCTTTTTCAATAAGATCTTCAATCAAATCTTTAATTTTATCTGTAGTTCTGCTTATGACTATAAGTTTTTCATTATCAAAAAAAGATTTTGATAAAATACTATTAAAAAATTCATTTTTATTATCGAGAATATCTTTTTCTTCATACCTATAAACTTTATCTAGGTAATTTTTTTCAAAAAGGTCTTTTATGATTTCTTCTTTTAACCCTTCATTATTACCATAAAAGAGGTAGAAGTTGTGGTCACTTAATTTTATTCTACTTAACTCAAATGGCTTTATAATCATTTATATACTATAAAAAAATATTGATATTTCTTCAATTATTTTATTCAATAAATTACTCTGTATTTGTTTTTTGTACTGATTTAAATCGAACTTATTTTCAGAGTTATTATATACAAATTCTTTATTAAAGGATTTTTCTTTTAATAGATTTTCTTGATCATAAATTTTTATATTAATATTCAAACTCATTAAAAATTTTGTAGCAACACCTTTTTTATCTTTAGATATAGTCTCATTTGAATTTTGACTACTAATTTCAACATTAATTTTTTTTCCAGATTTATTAGAGTTATTTAATATTTCTATATTTTTAATTATCGTTGTATTAATTTTTTGATTACCAATTTTTTTAATATTTAAAACATTTAAATTAATATCTTTTTTTAAAAAAATGGGCTGATAGCCACAACTTGACATTAAAAATGGTATTAGCATTATCATTAATATTTTAATTTTTTTCATTTTATAATAAAATTTATTAATCTATTTTTTACGTAGATAGTTCTAACTATAGTTCCATTCTTTAAAAGCTCACTCATTTTTAAATCTTTTTTAACTACTTTTATTAAATCATTTTCATTTATATCTTGTGTTAGATTAAGTAATAATTTCTTTTTCCCATTAACTTGGATGACAATATTAATTTTGTCATCAAATAAGTATTTTTTCTCAACTTTAGGCCAATTTTCATCATTAATTATACCTAATTCTTCCATACACTCAGAGGAAAAATGAGGAATTATTGGTGACATTACCATTAGTATTTTCTTATAATTTTCATAGAGATCATTTTTATTTAGATCTTTTTCCACCTCTTTGTTAAAAAAATTATATGCCTCATATAGATTTGCAATGATAACATTGTAGTGAAAATTCTCGAGGTTCTTTTCAATTTTATAAATTAACCTATTGGTAAATTCTGATAAATTTTTATCTTTTTCTTTAATAGATGATTCTTGAATTTTAGATTTAATTTTTTGATGAAGGTAATAAAGTTTATTGATAAACTTATATGATGCCTGCATACCTTGATCTGACCATTGAACATCTTTTTCAGGGGGACTATCCGACAAAATAAATAATCTAACCGCATCAGCTCCGTAGTTATTAATTATATTTTCAGGGTCAACAGTATTCTTTTTTGATTTAGACATCGACTCGGTTGGTCCAATAATAACTTTTTCTTTAGGATTATTTTTATTATAAAATATTTTATCATCATTAGAAAAGATTTCTTCAGGACTTAGCCAATTATTGTTTTGATCCTTGTAAGTTTCATGGCAAACCATTCCCTGCGTAAATAATCCTTTAAAAGGTTCCTTATGATTAAATGTTTTATTATTATGAGATATGGCGTGCGTAAAAAACCTAGAATATAAAAGGTGTAATATAGCATGTTCAACCCCACCAATATATTGATCTACAGGCAACCAATAATTAACTTCTTCCGAGCTGAATCCATCTAATTTATTAGAAGATGAACAAAATCTTAAAAAATACCACGAAGAGTCTACAAAGGTGTCTAGAGTATCAGTTTCTCTAACATAATTTTTTCCATCTATTTTAATATTTTTCCAATCATCCACATGGTCCAAAGGATTACCCTTTGTTTGCAAATTAATATCTTCTGGAAGTTTTACGGGTAGATCTTTAAGGGGTATTTTAAAAATATCTCCTTTTTCATCGTAGGCCATTGGTATTGGACAACCCCAATATCTTTGTCGTGAAATTCCCCAATCTTTTAATCTAAAATTGATTTTTTTTACTCCTAGTTTTTCTTTTTCTAAATAATCAATTGTTTTTGAAATAGATTGATCTGGAACAATTAACCCATCTAAAAATTTTGAATTATAAAGGTGACCAGGTCCCAAGTATGCCTTTTTTACAATCTTATTTTCAAGGCCATCTTTTGGCATAACTACTGGTAAAATCTTTAAATTATATTTTATTGCAAAATCTAAGTCCCTTTGATCATGTGCTGGACACCCAAATACAGCCCCAAATCCATAATCCATTAAAACAAAATTTGCAAAATAGACTGGAACACTAACTTTTTCATCCAGTGGATTTACTGCAACAATATTAGTTTTAAAGCCAATTTTTTCTGCTTGAGCAATTGACTCTTCAGTAGTTCCAGTTTTAGAACACTCATTTCTAAATTTAATAAACTCTTCATCTTTCAAATAATATTTAGATAAAGGATGATCAACTGATAAAGCCAAAAAAGACATCCCAAATAATGTATCGGGTCTAGTTGTAAAACATTTAATTCCATCAATTGGAAATTTGCTATTAACTTTAAAATCTATTTCACAGCCAAAGGATTTTCCAATCCAATTACGCTGCATAGTTTTTACTTTTTCAGGCCAGTCTTTAAGGCTTTCTAATCCTTCCAATAAGTCATTTGAAAATTCAGATATTTTAAAAAACCATTGATTCAGTTTTTTTCTCTCAACTATAGCTCCTGATCGCCAACCTCTCCCATCTATTACTTGCTCATTTGCTAAAACAGTTTCGTCAACTGGATCCCAATTAACATAATGTTCTTTACGATATACTAGACCTTTGTCGTAAAGCTCTAAAAATAATTTTTGCTGGTGTTTATAATATTCAGGTGAACAAGTAGAGATTTCTCTATTCCAATCAATGGATAATCCTAATTTTTTCAATTGATTTTTCATGGTTAGGATATTTTTTTCTGTCCATGATTTTGGGTCTAAATTATTTTGTCTTGCAGCATTTTCTGCTGGCATACCAAAAGAATCCCAACCCATAGGATGCATCACGTTGAAGCCTTTTAAGGTTTTGTATCTCGCCAAAACATCCCCAATAGTGTAATTTCTCACATGACCCATGTGTATTTTACCAGAAGGGTAAGGAAACATTTCTAAACAATAGAATTTATTTTTTTTCTTATCAATTACAGACTTGAATTTTTCATTCTCATCCCAAATTTTTTGCCATTTATTTTCTATTACTTTGAAATTGTATCTATCCACTTCAATTCAAAAAATTAAATATATTGGTTAAAATTATTTTTCATACATTTAAGACTTATTGAGTAGAGAGTTCTCCAACTTTTCCATTATATGGTGTAGCCCTTTTCTTTTTGAATAACGTAGCTTTTTTTAAAATTGCCAACGTAATTTCATCATTTAAAGAACTTTTAATTTTAAAAACTTTGCATTCTTTAGAGGTGTTACAATTTTTTTTAAAAATTTTCACCATTAACGAATCAGACCTAATTTGATTTGATAAAAATCTCACAGAAATTTTTAAGGATTCATTGGCAGTTTCTGAATTATTATACCAGTCTGTTATAACTATACCTCCACCGTAATCAGCAATAGTTAGGGGAATAAAATCTAATGTTTCTAGTGTTGCCTGCCAGAGTACATTAGAGGTTGCAAAACTAAATTCACCAGCCTTACCTTTATTATTACCAAACCTGAAACCTCTTCCTTCATTCAAATTCTTTAAAACTCTCTCATCAGGATTTGGAGAAACTTTTCTTGCATCTGTTTTTTTGTATATACCGCAAGAATTTAAGGTTAATAAAAGAGGAAAAATTGCTACCAATAAAAGACTAATTCTTAGTTTCTTATAAATTTTATTTGTTAACATGTGCATTAATTATCACAATTTATTAATAATTCCTTAATAAAGGGCAATAATCAGTCTTTTTGAACAAAGTAAGTAAAAAACTAGATAAAGTGATGTATTTTTGCAACATAAAAAAAAAATACAAGAGATATTAAAGATAATAGTAAAAATCAGTTGATAATGAAAATATAAACTCATTGTTTATTATATAATAAAAACAATAGGAGAAATAATGGATAAACTAAAAAAATTGGGATTAACTGCTTTAGCAGGATCTCTAGTTGCTACATCCGCTTACGCTGGTACTCTAGACGTAACAGGTGGAGCTTCAATTAAATACGTTTCAGAAGACGAAGATGAAGTTACTGGACAACCCTTTACAATGGGTAGAGGTATAACTTTTACTGGTACTGGGGATGTTAATGGAAATGCTGTTAAGTTTTTCTACGTAATGGATAATGCTGCTTTCTCTTCTTCAGGAATTTCTGTAGATATGGGTGATAGTGGTGTATTTACTTTTGAAAACGGTGGACAAAATACTGGTCTTATGTCTTTGAAAGATAAAATACCTGTAGCTGGTGCTGAACAAGCTTACGATGATATGGCTGGTGACGGTAACGGTTTAGCTTCTATGGCTAATGACGGTGTTCTTGGATTCGCAAATACTTACTCAGGTGTTAAAGTAAGTCTTGCGTTCAACAAGGGTGGAGATTCTTCAACTGGTGGAGAAACTTCTACTCAAGCTGGATCATCTCACTCAATCGCTCTTTCAGGTGAAGTTTCAGAAGGTCTTGAAGCTGGTATCGGTTATGGTGATATATCTGGATCAACTACTGCTAATGATGAAACACAAAGTACAGTATATGCTAAATATGCTATGAGTGGTATCACAGTAGCTTTACAAAGAACTGATCTAGATAAACCTGCAGGAACTAAAGATATAGTAAGTTTAGGTTATGGTGCTACTTTTCAAGTAAACCCTGACTTTTCAGTGGGTGTTTCAAGATTAGATGTTGATTTTGATAATGCTGCTTCAATTGAGCAAGAATCTTCTGCTATTGGTGCATCATACACTATGGGTTCAATGGCTCTTAAAGGTACTATGGCAAGCACAGATGCTGCCGGTGGTGTTTCAGGCGCTGATGATAAACACACTGAGATCGTGTTATCATTTAATTTCTAGTAAATAGAATATTAATTTTAAAAGGCCTCTTTTTTAGGGGCCTTTTTTTTTGAAGAAAGATATAGAAGAAAATCCATCTGCTCTTAATAGTTTAAGTTTTTTAAAATTAGATTCATTGATACCACCAAGAGCAATAGTTTTTTTATTAGTAAGCATTGATAACAAATTAAATTTTACAACACCAAGAAACTTTTTTGATTTTTTAACTTTAAACACTGGTGATATAAAAATTATATCTATGCCCTGTCTTTCTTTATCTTTAATCTCTTTATAGTTATGAGCTGAGCCTAAAACAGTAAAACTGCTATTATCTTTATAAGAATTTAAATTGGCAGTTTTATTAAAAGAAGGTACATAAACACCGTCAAAACCAAGATTTAAGGCCATTTTTGGCTCATTAGCTAGAAATATTTTTTTCCCTTTTGATTTACAAAATTTACATAAGTTTTTGAGTTTTTCAAAATTTAATTTTGTTTCATAGTTTCTAAAAATAATATTAATTTTATTATCAAGATTTTTGATATAATTTTGATCGTAGTCACTAATAAAACAATAAAGAGTAAACTGATGATTGAGCATAAAAGTATTAATAATTTAATATCAATTAAAGATACATTAAAAAATAAAGTAAAACAAAATAATCATCCTACTATAATTGCTGTTAGCAAAACATTCCCCTTGAGTGAAATTTTACCTTTAATTAATTATGGGCACGATCATTATGGTGAAAATAAAGTTCAAGAAGCAATGGAAAAATGGACAAATATTAAAGAAGACTTTAAGCATATAAAATTACACATGATAGGAAAACTGCAAAAAAACAAAGTTAAGTATGTTGTTGAATTATTTGATTATATACATTCTTTAGATAATTTAAAATTAGCTGAAAAAATTTCAAGTGAACAACAAAAAAAAAATAAGAAACTTAAAATATTTATACAAATAAATATTGGAAACGAAGAACAAAAATCTGGAATTCAAATTAATAATTTAAAAGAGTTTTATAAAAATTGCACCAAAAATTTAGGGCTAGATATTATTGGTTTAATGTGTCTACCGCCTAAGGAAGTCGAGTCAACCAATTACTTTTCAAAGATGCAAAAATTATTAAGTGAAATTAAAGCTCAAGAATTGAGTATGGGTATGTCTAACGATTTCTTTGAGGCAACAAGTAATGGTGCAACATTTTTAAGAATAGGATCCAAAATATTTGGGAGTAGAAATTAACTAATTCTTATTCTGGTTTTCTTATCAACAAGTTTAGCAAGAATTAAAAAATCTTTTTTGCTTAAGGCAATACAGCCTGCAGTCTTTTTATATATTTTTGTTAAATGTAAAAAAATAGCACTTCCCTTATAGGGTATTGTTTTTTTAATATTGTAATTAATAACAATTAGATAATCATATGAGTTATCTTTCCTAAACAGCTTTTCATGTTTAACCTTATTTTTGTTAATATTAATTTCTTTATTATAAAATTTATTCTTTGGGTCATGACACCAGCCCATATCTTTCGTTATAATTTTAGTTGAGATTTTTGTTAAAGGTTTTGGTACTCTATCAGCTCTATAATATAACTTTCCAAGACCAAAAATCCCTTTTGGAGTAGTCATATCTCCTTCTTTTTTATTATATCTAATATTATTTTTTCCAATCGAGCATTTAATTAGAAAATCATCAACAATTAACGAATCTTTATTTTTTAACTTAATTAGCATAAGCTATATTTTAATGTCTAAACAATCTGTATGTCTAGTAGAGTTTTCAATTTTATATAATATTTTCGATGAAATGAATGATTTGCTTTCATTTAAAGTTTTAAATTATCAAAGTTCTAAAGAATTTATGACTGAGATTGAATCTAAAAATCCTGAATGTATAAATTCTACAATCATTATAGATAAAAATAATGCTTCAATATTTTCTAGTTTTGAGATTATTAAAAATAATATTTTGGTATTGGACTCATTACCAGTTAAAATAGAAAAGCTTTTTGATAAGATCAATACTCAATTGATAAAGCAAAAATATAATTTTCAGTCCAATTTTCAAATTAAAAACTATACATTGAATTTAAATTCAAGAATTATCACTTATAAAAAAACACAACTAAAACTAACAGAAAAAGAAATTGATATTATCCTATTTTTAAAAGAACAAAAATTACCTCAATCTATTAATAAACTTCAACATGTTGTTTGGGGTTATGCTTTTAACTTGGAAACACATACGGTAGAAACGCATATATATAGGCTAAGAAAAAAAATTAAGGATAAATTTAATGATGAAGAATTTATTGTGAGTCATGAAGAAGGGTATGTAATCTAAGATAAAAAATCTTCAAGACTTCGAGTAATTTTACAAACTAACTTAGTCTAGCCCCAGTTTTTTGAATAATTTTTGATGACATTTCTGTACCTTTTTCTAGACTTTTACTAATAGTTAAACCATTAATATAACCATGAAGATAACCTGCTGCAAATAAGTCTCCAGCACCAGTTAAATCCACGATTTTAAGATCTTTTTTACTTTCATGTTCAGTTACTTGATTTTTATGAACGGCAACGCTTCCTTTCGCTCCACGTGTAATGACGCTCATACCTGAAAGTTTTTTGCAAAAATTTATAACTTCATCAAAGTTTTTTGCATCAATCAATGAAGTAATTTCTTGTTCATTTGCAAATGTAATATCCAATTTATTTCTTACTAGATCTAAAAAATGCTGTTTATGTCTTTCTACACAAAATAAATCAGATAACGACATTGCTACTTTATTAGAATGTATAATTGCTTTGTCAAAGGCAGATTTAGGCTCACCTTCATCCCACAAATAACCCTCTAAAAAAGTTATTTCGCTACTTTTAACTGAATTTATATCCACATCATCAGCATTGATTTTTCCAGCAGTTCCTAAAAAAGTGCACATTGTTCGCTCAGAGTCAGGTGTAATTAATATCAAACAAGTTCCAGTTGGTAAACTCTCTCTTTTTTTGGAATAAAAGTAATCAACATTCTCTTTTTTTAAACCATCTTCATATTTTTGGCCTAAATCATCAGCATTAATTTTTCCTATAAATCCAACTTTATTTCCCAATTGAGATAACCCAACAATAGAATTTGCAACAGATCCACCAGCAACCGTCTCTTCAATTTTTAAGGTAGATAGTAGTTTTTCGAATTCAAACTCATCAACAAGTTTCATTGTACTTTTTGTTAATTTATTATTTGATAAATAACTATCATCTACTCTACAAATAACATCAACTATAGCATTTCCGATTCCTAGTATTTTCATATTAAGCTTTAATTGTTTTAATTGGATTTTTGCGTTTAGGATAACAAGTCGTACAAATTTTACAAGACAAACCATAACAATCTCTTGCTTTGCAAAACTCTCTTCCGTAATAAATTATTTGCAAATGTAATTTAATCCAAGTTTTTTCTGGAAATAATCTTTTTAAATCTTGCTCAGTTTGAATAACATTTTTGCCATTTGTTAATCCCCATCTTTGTGCCAATCTGTGAATATGTGTATCGACTGCAAAGGCTGGTATACCAAAAGCTTGAGACATAACAACACTTGCTGTTTTATGGCCTACACCAGGTAGTTTTTCAAGCTCCACAAAGCTTTTGGGTACATTACCGTTATGTTTTTCCAATAGTTGTTTTGACATTAAATAAATACTTTTAGCCTTAACCCTAAAAATGCCTATTCTGTTTATTAGTTTCTCAATTTTTTTTTTTCCTAATTTTACAAAGTGTTCAGGTTTGTAATATTTTGGGTATATATTTTTAGTTACATTATTCACATTTAAGTCAGTACATTGTGCTGACAAAAGAACTGAAGTTAAAAGAGTAAATTTGTTTCTATGTCCTAGAGGAATTGGAGTTGTTGGATAAATTTTATTTAAAATTTTAAGTATTTTTTTTACTTTTTCTTTTTCATTCATTATTCAAAATTCAATAAGTCTCTCATTGAATAAAGTCCAGGCTTTTTATTTATAATCCATTTTGCAGCTGTCAAAGCACCGTCAGAATATAAAGCCCTATCAAATGCCTCATGATTTAATTTTATTATTTCTTTACCACTAGAGAACATTACCTCATGTTCTCCAATAATTTCACCTTTTCTAATTGAGTTAAAATTAATTTTTTTCCCATAAGGAAAAGATTTTTTATTTAAAAATTTTTTTCCAATTAAACTATAAAGATTTTTGTTTTTACCATTAGCGATACCTCTTCCAAGCATTAAGGCAGTCCCTGAAGGATAGTCTTTTTTATGTTTATGATGAACCTCAAAAACTTTACTTAAATATTCTTCATTCAGTGCTTTTGAAGCTATTTCAGTTAAATACATCAATAAATTAACACCTAAGCTCATATTGCCTGCTTTTAATATAGAAATTTTTTTTGAATATTTTTTAATTAAATCTTCTTCTTTTTGAGTAAAACCAGTTGTTCCAATAACTACACTTTTTTTAAGTTTCGATGCAATTCTAAGCACATCGAAAGTACATTTAGGAACAGTAAAATCTATTATTACATTAGCTTTTTCAAAAGCCTGATCAGTGTTTAAGTCAAGTTTGATCCCAGCTATTTTTTTATTAATAATTTTATTTTCTGTGAGAGCTACAAGTTTAAAATTTTTGTTAGATTTAGATGACTTAATAAGTTGTTTTCCCATTCTACCAAGGCAGCCAGAAATTGCTAAGTTAATTTTTTTCATCTACGAAAATATTAACCTTTTTTAGTTAATTAGTCTTTTAGTTTTTCCAAAAACTTTTAGCTTTTTGAAAGAATTTTTTAATGCTTGGGTTTGATTTTTCGTTCTCAATTTCTCTAAATTTTTCAAGCAATTCTTTCTGCTCTTTATTCAGTGAAATAGGGACCTCTGTATTTACCTGAACATATAAATCTCCATTCCCACTACCACGCATATAAGGCATTCCTTTACCTTTTAATCTGAATTGCTTTCCATTTTGAGTTCCATCAGGTATTTTAATTTTTGCTCTTCCACCATCGATTGTAGGTATTTCAATTGTAGTACCTAGTGCAGCATCAGCTATAGAAATTGGAAACTCAAAAAATAAATTTTCATCCGATCTTTTGAATAGATCATGAGAGTGGACATTAATAAAGAGATATAGGTCTCCACTAGCTGCACCTTTAGTTCCAGCCTCTCCCTTACCAGCTAATCTTATTCTTGTTCCATCATCAACACCTTTTGGTATTGTTACTGATATTTTTTTTGAAGTTTGTTTGTTACCTTGACCGTTACAATCGATACATGGGTTTGTAATTTCTTCTCCACTTCCAGCACACTGAGGACAGGTTTGTTGGACTGTAAAAAAGCCTTGATTAGATCTTACTTTGCCATTTCCTCCACAAACTGTACATCTATCAGGAGTGTGACCAGGTTTAGAGCCATTGCCCTTACAGGTATTACATTTTTCTGTAGTTGAAAATTTAATGTCTTGTTTTTTACCCTCGTATGCTTCTTCGAGAGTAATTGATAAATCGTATCTTAAATCAGAGCCTCTGTTATTAGCACTTCTTCCGCCTCTAGATCTTCCACCACCTCCAAAATCTCCAAAAAAATCTTCAAAAATGTCTGAAAAATCAGCTCCACCAAAACCACCACCTTGCCTTCCACCACCTCCACCTTCAAAGGCAGCGTGACCAAAGTTATCATAGTTTTGTTTTTTTTCTTGATCAGAGAGAATACCGTATGCTTCACCAGCCTCTTTAAATTTGTCTTCAGAGGTTTTATCACCAGGGTTTTTATCAGGGTGATGTTTTACTGCTAATTTTCTATATGCTGATTTTAATTCTTCTGAGCTAGCGTTTTTTTTAACACCTAAAACGTCATAAAAATCTCTTTTAGCCATAAGTTACTCTAAAATGATAGTTGTTTTAAGTCTTAAGCGCTTTTTTCTTTATCTTCTTTTTTTTTCTCTTCTTTTACTTCTTCTTCTTTTACTTCGTCTTCTTTTACCTCTTCAAAGTCTGCATCAACTACATTGTCATCTTTTTTTTGTTCAGCATTTTTATTACCATCATTAGATGAATCTGATTTTTTTTCTTGCGATTTATAAATCGCTTCACCTAATTTCATAGAAGCTTGAACTAAAGTTTCTGTTTTTTTTTTAATTTCTTCGATATCTGTCCCTTTAATGGCTTCTTTTACAGCAGAGGAAGCATCTTCTATTGCTTTCTTGTCTGCATCTGAAACTTTAGCACCATGTTCCTTTAGATTTTTTTCAGTTGAATGAATTAAAGTGTCAGCTTGATTTCTTACATCTACTGATTCTCTTTTCTTTTTATCATCATCTTTGTTTACTTCTGCATCTTTAACCATTTTTTCTATTTCTTCGTCGCTTAAACCACCTGAAGCTTGGATTTGAATTTTTTGTTCTTTTCCAGTTCCTTTGTCTTTTGCAGAAACACTAACAATTCCATTTGCATCAATATCAAAGGTTACTTCAATTTGAGGTATTCCTCTTGCAGCTGGTGCAATACCTACTAGTTCAAAATTTCCTAACATTTTATTGTCAGAGGCCATTTCTCTTTCACCTTGAAGAACTCTTATTGATACAGCAGGCTGATTATCATCTGCTGTAGAAAAAACTTGGCTTTTTTTTGTTGGAATTGTTGTATTTTTTTCAATTAATTTTGTTGAAACACCACCTAACGTTTCAATTCCGAGCGATAAAGGTGTTACATCTAAAAGTAGCACATCTTTAACGTCGCCTTGAAGTACGCCAGCTTGAATAGCAGCACCCATTGCAACAACTTCATCTGGGTTTACACTTTTATTAGGTTCTTTCCCAAAAAAGTTTTTAACTTCAGCTAAAACTCTTGGCATTCTAGTCATTCCACCAACCATTACAACTTCATCAATTTCATTTGCAGTAAGACCAGCATCTTTAAGTGCAGTTTTACAAGGAGGCAATGTTTTTGAAATTAAGTCTTCAACTAAAGCTTCTAATTTTGCTCTAGTCATTTTTAAATTAATGTGTTTTGGACCAGTTTTATCTGCAGTTATAAATGGTAAATTAACATCTGTTTGTTCAGCAGAAGAGAGTTCAATCTTTGCTTTTTCTGCAGCTTCTTTTAACCTTTGAAGAGCCAGCTTGTCAGTTCTTAAATCTATACCATTGTCTTTTTTAAATTCTCCAATTAAATAATCAACAATTGTGTTGTCAAAATCTTCTCCACCTAAAAATGTATCACCATTAGTAGACTTAACTTCAAATACACCGTCACCTAATTCAAGAATAGATACATCAAAAGTTCCACCACCTAAATCGTATACAGCAATTTTTTTATTCTCTTTTTTTTTATCTAAACCGTAGGCTAGAGAAGCAGCAGTAGGTTCATTTATAATTCTTAAAACTTCTAATCCTGCAATTTTACCTGCATCTTTTGTTGCTTGTCTTTGAGCATCATTAAAGTAAGCAGGTACAGTAATTACTGCTTTGGTTACTTCTTGCCCTAAATATTTTTCAGCTGTTTCTTTCATTTTTATCAGAATAAAAGCTGATATTTGTGAGGGTGAATATTTTTCGCCTTTTGCTTCAATCCAAGCATCGCCTTTTTTCGAATTAACTATTTTAAAAGGTGCTGCTGCAATATCTTTTTTTACAGTTGGGTCCTCAAAATTTCTTCCAATTAATCTTTTTACAGCAAATATAGTATTTTCAGGATTAGTTACTGCCTGTCTCTTGGCAGGTTGTCCAACAAGTTTTTCTCCATCATCAGTAAAAGCAACAACCGAAGGGGTTGTTCTTGCACCTTCTGCATTTTCTAAAACCTTTGGTTGACTACCCTCCATGATAGAAACGCATGAATTTGTTGTTCCTAAATCTATTCCTATAATTTTGCTCATAATTTAAATCCTACTCTTCATATAAGTGTTAATTTTTAATCTACAAGTTCTGACAAATATTATTAATTGTCTGAATTCTCTTTGTTTTCCTCACTTTTCTCTTTTATATTTTCAGTTTTCTTTGAAACTCCTACTAGAGATGGTCTAAGCAACCTGTCCTTCATCATGAAGCCTTTTTGAATTTCTTGAATAATTGTACCAGGTTCTTTTTGATCATCCTCAATCTCCATCATTGCTTGATGAAAGTTTGGGTCAAGTTTTTTACCAATTGAATCTAAAGGAGTAATCCCATTTTTAGACAAAATAGAAACCATATCTTTATTTATAATATCAAAATGTTCTAAAGTTTTTTTTAAAGCATCTGAATTTTTTAAGACGTCATCACTTTCTAGTATCTGTTTTGATCTTTCCAAATTATCTATTAAGTTTAAAGTTTCTTTAGCAAAAGCAAAACCTCCATAATTAAAAGCATCTTCTCTTTCTTTTTCAAATCTTCTTCTCTGGTTTTCCATTTCAGCAAAAGCTCTAGCTATTTTGTCTTCTAGTTCTAAAATTTTTTCCTCAGGAGTAACTGATATTGTTTGTTCACCATTTTCTGAAGCAATAGGTTGGATGTCATTTTTTGACTCTTCTGTTTTATTGTCTTTAGCTTCGTTATTTTGAGTATCAGAATTAGTGTTTTGATCTTTTTCCATTGAGACTTATATGGTATGAAATTTAATAATTGCTAGATGTTAAAGAAAAAAATTACAAAATTATTAGTAGGCACAAATAATAAGGGAAAACTAAAGGAAATTAAGGATTTATTACCTAAAAACCTTGAAATTTATTCAACCTCAGACTTTAAAATTAAAAGTCCTATCGAAAACGGGAAGTCTTTTGAGGAAAACTCTTTAATTAAAGCTAGGTATTTTTCTAAAAAATCAAAAATGACTTGTTTGTCAGATGACTCAGGATTAGAGATAGATATTTTAGAGGGAAATCCAGGCATTTATTCAGCCAGATGGGGCGGGAAAAAAGGAAACTTTATTAAAGCAATGAATAGAGTTTTTAAAGAATTAGGTAAAAAGGATAAAAATTGGAAAAATAAAAAAATTAAAGCAAGATTTATTTGTGCTTTAACTATTTATGGACCTGATCAAAAGACAGTTAATTCTATTGGCAAGATAGAAGGATATATTTCACAATCTATTAAAGGGAAAAATGGTTTTGGTTATGATCCTATTTTTATTCCACATGGAAAAAAAATCACATTTGGGGAAATGAAATCGATTAAAAAATACAAAATAGATCATAGATTTAAAGCTTTTAAAAAAATTAAAAAATTTTTTTAAACTTTTTATTTTCTACTTTATAAAAATTTAAGATATGGTTAATTTTATTATCTTTTATCTCAAATATTCCAACCTTTCCTTTAAACAAAGTTTTTTTTGTAAAAATTTTTTTATCTATAACAGACTCGTTTTGAAGAATCAGATAGTAAACAAGTCCAACTAAATCAAAACTTAAAAAAGACAATTGGTTGGGATACTGATTATACTTTTCAAAGTAATCTAATGAGAAATCTTCATAATTTTTTTTATTTATTGAAGGAAAATATAGAGGCTGTGAGCTTGTTTCTTTAAGCAGGGACTCGTCAAACCATTGATTAAGAGTTATGAAATATTTTTCCTTAGGATAAATATCAGTATATAGTAGTGAAGTTGTTACACTTTTTAAGCTTTCATCAAAATCTGCAATTATTACAGAATCAAATTTTACATTTCCTAGTGTATCTTTTTTTTTTAACCTTTCAATTAATCGTTCTTTATTGTTTTCATTTGATCCTTCTAGTCTTTTTATTTCATCTTCAAGGTTTTGTTTTCTTCTTTCATAATTTGTTATTTTTTCAATTTGTTGAGTAAGTTTTGTTGGGTCAGTATTATAGGTATAGTTTTTTAATATTTTTATTTTGGACTCTGTTATTGCTTGTTTAATTTCATTTTTATAATTTACATCTGGTGTTAAAAAAATAGTTTTTTTGATTTCATTTATTGTTATAAATTTTTGAATTGCATTTAACTGCGAGGTAGCATTTATGCCTGCACTGATAATATTTTCTGAGCTGTTATCATTTTTATTTGTTAATGAAAGAAAAGTTAGTTCACTTAATTCATCAAGGTAAATTAAATTTTTATTAAAGACTGGGCCAATAACTATTTTTACACCCAATTTACTCAATTCTTTTGCTGATCTTAAGGTGGTTTCAGGGTTAGATGCAGAATCTTTTGGAATGATTTCGATAGATAAATTATTTATTTGATTTATAGCTAGTCTTGTAGATTTGATTATGGACTGACCAATTTCAGAATTTTTGCCTGTTAAAGGAACAAGTAATCCAATTTTAATTTTTTCCTCTGTAAGCGCTTTCCCCAAAGAAAGTGAAAAAGCTAAAACTAAAAGTAATATAATTTGACTAATTTTATTCATTTTAATGTTACTATAATGATTATAGCTTGATGATTCTACATACTGAAAACAAAAATAACAAAGTTAAAAAAGGCCTTTATATTGTTGCCACTCCAATTGGCAATTTAAGTGATATTTCCTTAAGAGCTCTTGAGGTATTAAAAAAATCTGACTATATATTGTGTGAAGATACTCGTATTTCAAAAAATTTACTAGATCGGTATGAAATTAAGTCAAAACTTATTTCAAATCATAAATTTAATGAAAAAAAAAACTTATTAAAAATAATAGCTATTTTAAAATCGAACTATGTTGTTTCTTTAATTTCTGATGCTGGAACTCCTTCAGTTTCAGATCCTGGAGCAATTTTAATTAATGAGTGTTTAGCAAATAAGATTGATATTTTTCCGATACCTGGTGCGTCTGCCGTTTCAACAGCTGTTTCAATAAGTGGATTTAATGAAAAATATTTTTTTTACGGTTTTCTTCCAGAAAAAAAAAATAAATTAAAAGAAGATTTTGAAAAATTATCTAATTTAGATAGTTGTATTGTTTTTTTTATCTCTCCTAGAAAATTTAATAAGTCTGTAAAAGATATTAAGCATCATTTTTCAGGTAGAAAAATTTTAATATGTAGAGAAATGACCAAGTTTTATGAAGAATATGTTAGGACTGACATTATTGACCTCGAGCCTTTTAAGTCTGATCCAAAAGGGGAATTAACAATTGTTATTTCTGAAAAAAAAGATAATAAAAATTTATCGATAATTTTAAATGAATCTGATAAAAAAAATATTAAAAAAATGATTAAAAAATTAAGTATTAAAGATATTACAGATTTAATTTGCCAAAATAGCAATGTGCCAAAAAAAGAAATTTATAATTATTGTCTAGAGTTAAAAAATGAAAAATAAAATCATTTTAGTAACTTTTATATTCCTAATATTAACAGGGTGTGCTGGTATCAGCTCAAGAGGTCTTTTTGGGTCCGGTGTTAGTGTTGCCTTGGATCCTAGATCTCTGGGTACTCAAATAGATGATTCTGTAATGCAAAAAAACTTATCTGCAAGATTAATATTGAAAGATAAAGGCTATTTATTATCAGTAAAAACAAAAGTTTTAGATGGTAGAATTTTATTAACAGGAAAAGTAGAAGATCCAGAAGAAAAACTTCAAATTACAAAATTAGCATGGGAAACTAAAGGGGTTAGAACGGTTAAAAATGATATTAAGTTAAAAGAAGATTTTAACTTTAAACAATCTGCCAAGGATGTTTTGATAACAGCACAATTACGATCTGCTTTGTTATTTAATAAAAAAGTTAAAAATACAAATTATCAAATAGATACATATAAAAAAAAGATATTTATATATGGAATCTCTAGAACAGCAGAAGAGAGAAAAGAAGTAATAAAAGAAGCAAAAGAAATACTTGATGTTGAAGATGTTATAGTAAGTATTATTTTAGTTGAAGAATTAAGAATTCAAAAAAATTAATTCTTTTTATAATCAATCACATCGGCGGAGTAGGCAGCAACTGAAGCTAAATTAATTATTTCAGATGTAGAAGATCTTAAAGGTGCAATCTCAATTGGTTGACCCAAACCAATTAGAAGTGGTCCAATAACCTTCGTGTGACCTAAACTCTTCATCATTTTATATGAAATTGCTGCACTGTGTTGTCCTGGCATTATTAAAATATTTGCATTACCAACAATACTTGAAAAAGGATAGAGTTCCTTATATTCTTCATTTAGCGCCACATCTGGCTGCATATCTCCATCAAAATCAAAATCTACATTTTTATTTTTTAAAATTTCAACAGCTTTTTTGATGTGCTTAGTTCTACTAGTAAGAGGTTGACCAAAAGTTGAGTGAGAAACAAAAGCAACCTTAGGAACAAAACCAAATAATTTAACTACCCTTGCAGATGATATTGCAATTTCTGCTAGTTCTTCCGAGCTCGGATATTCATTAACGCTGGTGTCTCCCACAAATATAGTTTTTCCTTTAGAGATGACCATGTTTAAGCCAAACATTATTTCCTCTGGTCGTGCGTCTACTACCTGTGTAATTTTGGCCAAAGAAGCACCAAATCTTCTTGTATTTCCAGTAACAGCACCATCTGCATCACCACATGCAACCATACAAGATGCCCATATAACACGGTCATTTCTGACAAGTCTGTCACAATCTCTTTCTAAAAGACCTTGTTCTCTTTGCATTTTTTTGAACAAATAACTTACATATTTTTCTCGTTTTTCACTATCTTGAGAGTTTATTATTTGGATATCAAAATTTTCATTGTAGCCAATTTCTTTTATTCTTTCTTTAATCTTTTCTTCTTTACCAACTAAAATTGGGATTCCTAATTTTGAATTTTTAAATGCTATTGCAGCTTTAAGAGTATTTTCATCTTCACCATCTGCAAAAACAATTTTTTTCTGATTTTTTTTAATATAAGAATTAATACCCTGCATGATCGTTACAGAAGGATTAAGTCTTTGCTTAAGCTGATCTTTATAAACCTCAAAATCTTTTATTTCTTTTCTTGAAACACCACTGTCCATTGCAGCTTTTGCAACAGCCGCAGGGATTACACTAATTAATCTTGGGTCGAAAGTAGATGGAATTATATAATCTTTTCCATATCTGGGGCGATCACCTCCCATTGCAGCAACAACTTCATCAGGAACATCTTCTCTTGCTAATTTTGCAATTGCATTAGCTGCAGCAACTTTCATTTCTTCATTAATTGTAGTTGCTCTAACATCTAAAGCTCCCCTAAAAATATAAGGAAAACCAATTAAATTGTTTACTTGATTGGGATAATCTGATCTTCCAGTTGCAATTATAGCATCATCTCTAACTTCCATTATTTCTTCAGGGGTTATTTCTGGGTCTGGATTTGCACAGGCAAAAATTATGGGATTCTTGGCCATTGTTTTTACTAGATCTTTTTTTAAAGCTCCTTTAGCTGATAACCCCAAAAATACATCAGCCCCATTAATAGCTTCCTTCAAGGTTCTGTTTTTGGTATCAATTGCATGAGCCGATTTCCATTGGTCCATACCTTCAGTCCTACCGCTATAAATTACTCCCTTACGGTCTAACATGGTTACATTTTCGTTAGGTACACCACTATTCTTAAATAAGTTTGTGCAAGCTATTGCAGAGGCACCAGCTCCATTTACTACAACTTTAATATCTTTTATAGATTTACCACTTATATCCAAAGCATTGATTAATGCTGCAGTTGTTATAATTGCAGTGCCATGTTGATCGTCATGAAATACTGGAATATCTAAAAGTTCTTTTAATTTTTCTTCAATAACAAAACAGTCAGGAGCAGCTATATCTTCCAAATTAATCCCACCAAAGCTACAGGAAAAATTTTTAACACTATTAATTATTTCATTTGAATCTTGTGAATCAATCTCTAAATCAATAGAGTCTATGTCTGCAAACCTTTTAAATAAAACTGCTTTTCCTTCCATAACAGGTTTTGAGGCCAATGCTCCAAGATTACCCATGCCTAAGATTGCAGATCCATTACTTATTACTGCAACTAAATTTCCTTTGGATGTATAATCATAAGCAGATTCAGGATTGTCATAAATTGCCTGAACTGGGACTGCCACACCTGGCGAATATGCTAAAGCTAAATCTCTTTTAGTGGTCATTGGTTTAGAGGAATTTATTTCAATTTTTCCAGGTTTGTTAAAACTGTGGAATTCTAAAGCTTCTTTATCAGTGTAATGGTCTATTTTAGTTTTTTTCATTTATGATAATTAGATATACAAATGGAGCAAATTTATGACTAATATGATTTATGAACCTCATTAAGTCAACAAGCACATTTAGCTTTTTTACTATAATCAGTAGATTATTGGGCTATGTAAGAGATGTGCTAATAGCAGTATTTCTAGGAACAGGACCTTTGGCTGATGCATTCTTTGTTGCATTTAAAATTCCAAATACATTCAGGAGATTGTTTTCTGAAGGAACTTTTAATGCTGCATTCGTACCGAGTTATTCATCGTTGCTGAGGAATAAAAAAAAGTCCCAAGAATTTGCAAATAATATTTTTAATTTACTTGTTGTGGGGCTATTTTTTTTAGTTCTTTTTATTGAAATATTGATGCCATTATTTATTTTTTTAATTGCACCAGGTTTTGAGGGAGATTCTCAAAAAATGGAATTAGCTGTAACCTTGACAAGAATTACTTTCCCTTTTTTATTATTTATAAGCTTGGCATCTTTTTTTTCTGCAATTTTAAACTCTCATAATAAATTTGCCGTTGCATCAGCAGCACCAATTATTTTAAATATTCTTTTAATTGGAGTGTTATTTTTTGGCAGAATTTTAAACGATCAATTAATATATTATTTATCCTATATGGTTACTTTATCTGGAATACTACAATTTATATTTTTATATTTTTTTATAAAAAAATATTTTTCACCTTCATTTAAACTACAAATTAAAATAGACGAAAAAGTAAAAAGTTTTTTCAAAAAACTACTGCCAAGTATTTTTTCGTCTGGTGTTACTCAAATAAATATATTAATAGGAACAATTATTGCATCTTTTCAGGCTAGTGCAATATCCTATCTTTACTATGCTGATAGAATTTATCAGATCAATCTTGCAATTGCCGGAATTGCAATAGGCACAGTAATACTTCCTCAACTTTCTAAATATATTCAAAGTAATAAAAAAAAAAAAATAATCTTAATACAAAACAAAGCTTTAGAGTTAAGCTTATTTTTGAGTATACCGGCTGCAATTGCCTTATTGATTGCCTCTGAAGAAATTATATCTTCTTTATTTGGATATGGATCATTTGATGAAGAGAGTGTTAAAAACTCTGCAAAAGCTTTGTTTTATTTTGCAATTGGTTTACCTGCTTTTTCTTTAATCAAAGTTTTTTCAACTTTTTTTTTCGCAAGAGATGATACGAAAAGTCCATTTTATATTTCTTTAATTTCAGTTTTACTAAACATTATTATTAGTATTGTTTTTTTTAAAGAAATTGGTTTTTTAATTATACCTATAGCTACCACAATATCATCTTGGTTTAATGCAATTTTCTTGTTTATTTTTTTGAAAAATAAGAATTTTTTTAGTTTTAATTTAATTTTTGCAGATAGATTTATAAAGATTTTACTTGCCTCAATATTAATGGGTATGTTTTTTAATTATTTAATTCACTTTTTAAATGACAAGCTTATTTATCAAGAAGCTCTTAAAGCTTTGTATCTTGTTGGTACAGTAATATTAGGATTTACATTCTACATTTTAGTGGCAGTATTTATCAAAGCTTTTAAAATTAGCGATATTCATCTAAAGTATTAATTATGAATAAAAAAATTTTTTCAGGAGTCCAGCCAACAGGAAACCTTCATTTAGGAAATTATTTAGGAGCAATTAAAAATTTTGTAAAGTTGCAAAATGAAAAAGGAAATGAATGCATTTTTTGTGTTGTAGATCTTCATGCAATAACTGTTAAGCAAGACCCAAAGGAACTTAAAAGAAATATAAGAGAGACAACAGCTACATTTATAGCAAGTGGGATAAACCCCGATAATAGTATCATTTTTAATCAGTCTATGGTCTCTGCTCATTCAGAAGCGGCTTGGATATTAAGTTGTGTCTCAAGAATTGGGTGGCTTAATAGAATGACACAATTTAAAGAAAAAGCAGGTAAAGATAAAGAAAAAGCAAGTATTGGTCTTTATTCATATCCAGTTTTAATGGCTGCAGATATTTTGTTATACGATGCAACTCATGTTCCTGTGGGTGATGATCAAAAACAGCACCTAGAACTATCCAGAGATATTGCGCAAAAATTTAATAATGACTTTAATGCTCCTGATTTCTTAAAAGCACCTGAGCCTTTAATACAAAAACAATTTTCTAGAATAATGAGTCTTAAGGATGGAATGAAAAAAATGAGCAAATCCGATCCTTCTGATTTAAGTAGAATTAACCTTACAGATGAGAAAAGTGAAATATTTAATAAAATAAAAAGAGCAAAAACAGATCCTATGCCTATGCCAAATGATTTGAAAAATTTAACAGAAAGGCCTGAGGCAGAAAATTTATTAGGAATATATTCAAGTTTAAGAAATCAAAATTTAGAAGAATCAGTAAATCAATTTAGAGGAAAACAATTTTCAGAATTTAAAGATAAATTATCAGAGGCTTTAATTGAAGAAATTGAACCAATATCAAAAGAGATTAAAAAATTATTAAATGATGAAAAATATCTTGATGAAATTTTATTAAAGGGTTCTGAAAAAGCAGGCAAAATTGCTACAAAAAAAATTAAAGAAATTAAAGAATTAGTGGGTTTTTAGTAAAATTTATTAATTACTGTTATTTTTATTATTAATGATTATATATCTTTTATGTTTGTACAAACAGAATTAACACCTAACCCTAATTCACTAAAGTTTTTACCGGGAAAAACTGTATCCAATAACGGTTCTTTCGAAGTAACAAAAAAAGAAGAAACTGATAATGATCTAGTAAGAAATCTTTTATCAATTAATGGTGTAACTGCAGTTTTTCTAGGTTTAGATTTTTTATCAATAAATAAATCTGAAAATATTGACTGGGAAGATATCAAACATATAGTTATTTCATTAATTAATGATTTTTATTCAACAGGTAAAGAATTTGTAATTGCAAATGAACTTTTTAGAGAAAACAAAATTGAGCTTAAAGAAATTGAAAAAAAAATTATAAATCTTCTTGAAACAAAAATTAGACCTGCTGTCGCAAAGGATGGTGGTGATATTAAATTTAAAGAATTTAAAGATGGAATAGTTAAAGTAGAATTGCAGGGAAGTTGTTCTGGCTGCCCAAGCTCAACTATGACCCTTAAGCAAGGAGTCCAAAACCTTTTGTGCCATTACTTACCTGAAGTAAAAGAAGTGGTTGCAGTATGATTTTAAAAAAAAATCGATATTCAATTTTTGAAATAAAAAAATTTTTAAAGAACAGTGGGTTTGAGATTAGTAAAAAAAAAAATAATCAAGAAGAAAAAAATAGTTTTGGTGCTTTATCGAGAACTTTTTTATCTAGTTTAATAATAATATCGATTTTTTTTATAACTCCGTTAGTTATTGATCTTTCAAAAAAAAATATAATTTTTTCTAAAAATTTTGAAAATAATTCAAAAAACAACATGAAAAAACTATTAGATAATGGAGGATCTAAATTAGATGATGGCTTAGATGAAAATTTTTTGTTTGAAGATATACTGGTATTTGATGAACAGCCTACTGATACAGTAAGGTTAAGTGCTTCAACAATAGAAGAATTATTTAAATCAACTAATTATAATTTAGAGGATGTGCGAAAAAATAAATTAGTAAAACCAATCTCTCTCACGTCATTACCAGAAGAAATAAAACAAATACAAAATACAAAGAAAAGAAAAAATTTATTTATTCAAATTATTTTACCTTTAATAATTAAAGAAAATAATCATATCAAGTCCGATCGAAATAAACTTTTTAATATTTTAAATAAAAATAAAAATACAAGAGGTGAAAAAAATTGGTTAAATGCAAAGTTTAAACAATATGGTGTGATAAATAAAGATCTATCCACATTAAAGATCAGAATGGATGAAGTGCCTGTATCTATGGCTATTGCTCAAGCAGCAAAAGAAACTGGATGGGGTACATCAAGATTTGCGCAAGAAGGAAACGCATTATTTGGTCAATGGACTTGGTCTGGTGAAGGAATAAAACCCTCAGATGCAGACGATAATAGTACTCATAAAGTTATGAAATTTAAAATTTTGCAAGCTTCGGTTAAAGCGTACCAAAGAAATCTAAATACACACCCTACTTACAAAGATTTTAGAAGTACAAGGGCAGAATTAAGAGATGAGAATAAAAAACTTGATAGCTTAATTCTTACTGGGCATTTAGACAGATATGCTGAAACTGGAAAAGAATATGTTAAAATTTTACAACAAATAATAAGACAAAACAATTTAGAAGATTTTGATGATGCTAAATTACTACCTTCAAGTATTGACCTAGAGAGCTTAATTTAATATTTTTTAACAGAGAATTGAACCCCAAACCATCTCCAAATCCCTTTATCATTTAAAGAACAGTTAACCCTTCCTCTACGAAATAGAAACTTTTCTCTAAAATTTATATTTAGTGTATTTTTATTAAAATCAATATTAGACTTTTCCCATTGATTACCCTCATTAGAAAAACAATTAATATTATTTAAATTTTTTTGTTCATCAAAAAATTCTACAGAGAATTTCGGAGGGTTATTTTTAGTGATATATTTTTCTTCTGGATATAAAATTTTGTATTGTAATGGCTGAAGGTCGATTAAAAATTGAAATCTTTTTAAATCACCATACTTTTCATTAATTGGAAATCTAGGTAGCTCATATTGATCTTTATTAACATCGATCACTCCTGAGTGCTGCCCAAAAGAAAATTTAAAATTTTTAGCTATTTGTTCTTTGATTAAGTTACTGTATTCACCAAAAGGGTAAGAAAAAAAAATAGGATTATATCCAAGGTTTTTAATAAACATAGCACTAGCAGTGTTAATATCTTTTATAAAATCGTCATTTTTAAGATCTACCAAATAGCTATGTGTGTGAGAATGATTACCTATATAGCTGGTGTTTTCTTTCTCTAATTCTTTTATTTGATCCCAAGTCATATATCCATTTTTTCCAATAGCCTCCGTTGAAACAAAAAGAATAAATGGAATTTTTTCTTTTTTTAAATAAGGCCAGGCTACTTCATAAAATGAAGAGAAAGCATCATCTATAGTGATAAGTATTTCTTTTTCTAATTTTGCATTATGAAAATTTTTTTCTAAGTTTTTAGGATCATAAAAGTTATATTTTGAATCTCTGATTATTTTGATTTGTTGTTTAAAAACATCCATCTGGATATTGGTTGAGGGATATTTACTCTCATCAAACCTATGATACATCAATGAAAGAATACCCTTATCATTAGAATAAGATTTGATATTCTGCTTTTCTGCTTTAGAGTTAGAAGTAAATAATAATATTACAATGAATAATTTAGTAATAGATGCCACAAGAGATAAAATTGTTTTAACATTCATTGTAAGTGTGAATATTTATACTTGTAGTCATGAAAATAGTAAAATTAATTTTGAAAAATTGATGATCTTAATTAATGAATTTTTGAAAAATAACAAAAGTTCACTAGATGATTTAGATGTTATTTATGTTAATAGGGGCCCAGGCAGTTTTGCGGGTATTAGAAACACACTATCAACAGTTAAAGCTTTGTTTTTAACAAAAAAAATTGATTATTTTTGCTTTAGTTTCGACGATTTTAAAGAATCTGAGACCACTAAACATGTAGATGTGCCACAGTTATGTGAAAAATATAAGATTAAAAAGAATTTGATTAATCCTATTTATTTAAGTTAAAATTAAGTATGTCAGAAAATATTGAACAAAAGTGTTTAGCCAAAGGAGTTAAACTTACGGATCAAAGAAAAATTATTGCTAAAATTATGTCAGAGTCAAATGATCACCCTGATGTAGATGAACTTTATAATAGAGTTTCAAAAATTGACTCAAAAATTAGTATTGCAACAGTTTATAGAACAGTAAAGTTATTTGAAGAATCTGGAATTTTAGCAAAGCATGAATTTAAGGGAGGAAAAGCAAGATACGAAGAATTAAATGAAGGTCATCATGACCATTTAATTGATGTTAAGTCAGGAGAAATTATAGAGTTTGTTGACGAAGAAATTGAAAAACTACAAGAACAAATTGCAGATAAATATGGTTATCGATTAGTGGACCATAAATTAGAATTATATGGGGTTAAAAAAAAAACCTAAATTAATGTTAAAAAAAATATTTATTAAAACCTTTGGCTGTCAAATGAATGAATACGATTCAAATCGTATATTTGATATAGTTAAAAAAATAGGCTTTGAAAAAACAGATAAGTATGAGGATGCAAGTTGCTATCTTTTAAATACGTGTCACATAAGAGATAAAGCAAAAGAAAAAGTTTATCACGAAATAGGTAGAGTAAAAAAAATTTTTAGATCTAAAAAAAAACCAATTGTGATTGTAGCAGGATGTGTTGCTCAAGCAGAAAATCAAGAAATGTTAAAAAGAGAGCCTTACATTGATATTGTGATTGGGCCACAGTCATACCATAAAATTAATGATGCAATATTAAATTATTCAAATAATAAAAAAAAGGATGAAGAGACAGAATTTGATACAATTTCAAAATTTAATTATTTAAGTAAAATTAAAAATAAAGATAGTAAAGTTTCTTCATTTTTAACAATTCAGGAGGGATGTGATAAATTTTGTCATTTTTGTGTTGTTCCGTACACGCGTGGACCAGAGTATTCCCGACCATTTGATCAAATTATAAATGAAGCTAAGGAATTAATTCAAAATGGTGCTAAAGAAATTATTCTTTTAGGACAAAATGTTAATGCATATAGTTATAAAGAAAAAAATAAGGAATTTAAGTTGTCAGATCTATTGTTAAAGCTTGAAAGCTTAAATGAGTTGGAGAGAATTAGATATACAACATCTCACCCTAAAGATATGACGGAAGATTTAATAAGTGTGTACAAAGAATCGAGCAAATTGATGCCTCTGGTACATTTACCAGTACAAAGTGGATCAAATAAAATTTTAAAACTAATGAATAGAAAACATACTATTGAAGAGTATATAGAAGTTTATGCTAAATTAAAAAAAATTAATCCGAACATAGAGTTTTCCAGTGATTTTATTATTGGTTATCCAGAAGAAAATGATGATGACTTTCAAAACACAATGAACTTGATCAAAAAAATAAAGTTTACCAATTCATACTCATTCATTTTTAGCCCAAGGCCAGGCACTATAGCAGCTGACCTCGATTTGGTTGATAAAAAAAAATCTAAGGAAAGGCTAAAGATAATTCAAAAAAGATTATTTAAAAACCAATTGGAAAAAAACAAATCTTTAGAGAGCACAATAGTTAATGTATTGGTTGAAAACCGAATGAAAGATGGAATTAAATTATTTGGAAGAACAGAATATATGACTTCAGTCATTTTTGATGGTGGACAAGAGATTATTGGGAAAATTGTACAGGTTAAAATAACCAGCAGTAACCAAAATAGTTTATTTGGAAAACTAAAAGAGAATTATAAACAAAAGGTAGCTTAAAAGTTGAATAATACAATATCAAATAAAATTAACACCACTTTAAAATTTGTATATTCTGATAATAACTCTTTAAGTGTTATATTTCATGACAATGATCTATTAATGGGTGTAGTTGGTGAATTTAATAAAAATCTAAAGGAACTAGAAAAAATTACTAACACAAGTTTATATTCTAGAGGTAATTCTATTTTAATAAAATCAACACCAGAGCAAAATGAAATTACAAAAAATGCTATTCAATTTTTAGCTAATCAATTTATTAATAATGGTAGCATTGAAAAAAAAGATATAATCTCATCAATAGACAAATTTATGATTGAAGAAAAAGTAAAAAATAAAAATGTTTCAGATATAATTAAAACTCCTAAAAAATCAGTTATTCCAAGATCAGAAAAGCAAAAAGAATATGTTAGAGCTCTAAGACAAAGCGATATTGTAATATCTACAGGTCCTGCTGGAACAGGTAAAACATTTTTAGCTGTTGCAGTTGGTTTGACATTATTATTGGATAAAAAGATCGAAAGAATTATTTTATCAAGACCTGCAGTAGAGGCTGGAGAAAGGTTAGGTTTTTTACCAGGGGATATGAAAGAAAAAGTAGATCCTTACCTAAGACCTTTATATGATTCTCTTTATGACCTTTTTGACTATGAAAAAATTCAAAGAATGATTGAAGTTGGTGACATTGAAATAGCACCTTTAGCATTTATGAGAGGTAGAACTCTAAAAAATTCTTTTGCAATTTTAGATGAGGCACAAAATGCAACAGATACTCAGATTAAAATGTTTTTAACACGTATTGGTGAAAATTCTAAAATCGTTATAAATGGTGATCCATCTCAAATAGATTTACCTCACAAAAGCATGTCAGGATTAAATAGTTCTAAAAAGTTATTAGGTCATTTAAATGAGATCTCGGTAGTAGATTTTGATCATTCTGATGTAGTTAGGCACCCCCTAGTTTCAAAAATTGTAAAAGCTTACTCAGATCAAGAAAATGATTAATATTGATGTAGTTTCAGAGAGCAATCTTTGGAGCAGAAAGATTAAAAAAAAAAATATTTTTTTTAATTCTTTGGTAGGTTTTTTTCCAACGAAATATAGATTTATAAAAAAAAAAGTTAGTTTAACAATTTTACTTTCAAACAATAGAAATATTAAAAAACTAAATAAAAAATTTAGAAACAAGAATAAATTTACAGATATTTTGTCTTTTCCATTTGAAAAAAAACTTAATATAAAAAAATCTACTTATCTTGGAGATATTATTATTAGCTATGAGTTTATGAATAAACCAAAAACTTTAAGTAATTTAGAATTTAAGCATAAAGTAATTAAGATTTTTATTCATGGATTTCTACATTTATTAGGTTATGACCATATTAAATCAAAAGATTTTAAAAAGATGCTTGTTGAGGAAGAAAAAATTTACAAAATTATTAAAACAAATATTAATAAACTTGATTAAAAAAAACTTTTTAAATTCTCTTTATATTATTTTTTTAGGTGCATTAAGCTCTTACAGTTTGCCACCGTATAATTATTTTATAATCAATTTTATTACTTTTTCTTTATTTTTTATTTTTTTTTTTAAAAAAAAAAAAACAACAACTAATAATAAATCTTTTTTTAAATATGGGTGGTATTTTGGATTTGGATATTTTTTATTTAATCTATATTGGATAGCAATTTCATTAACCTTTGATCAGAGTTTTAAGTTTTTAGTTCCAGTGGCCATAATCTTATTGCCAGCTTTTTTAGCAATATTTTATGGTTTAATGACATACCTATTTTCAATTTTCTATTCAAAAAATGCCATTAGGTCTTTTATAATTTATTCAATTTTATTTGGTTTAATCGAATTTATAAGAGGGTCTATACTGACTGGTTTTCCTTGGAATTTAATTGCATTTAGTTTTGTAGATAGTGTTTATTTTATTCAAATCCTTTCTGTTATAGGAACTTATTCTTTTAATTTATTTTGTATCTCTTTATTCACTGTTCCCGCTTTGTTTATTTTAAAAAGATCTAAAAAAGAAATTATGGTCTGTTCTTTCTTTGCTTTAGTCTCTGTTGGTTTTCTAACATTTGGTGCCTTAAAAAATAATAATTTTAACTCTTTAGAAATCATTGAAAAGCACTACACAATCAAGGCCATATCTTCGAATATCAGTTTAGATAGATTTTTTTCAAAAAAAGATGAATTAAAAATAATTAAAGAACTTATAGATATAAGTGTTCCTGAAAAAAAAAAACCCACAATATTTTTATGGCCAGAAGGAATTATCTCAGACAGCTATGTGAGAGATATGAATATATACAAAAATTTATTCTTTAATAATTTTGGTGATGATGACTTAATTATAATGGGCCTCAACAGCTTAGAACGTAGAGGTGATAAAAATTTACTCTTTAACTCGATGGCTGTATTTAATAATAAGCTAGACTTAATTAAAAAATATAACAAAGTTAATTTAGTACCATTCGGAGAATTTACTCCTTTTGATAGTATTTTGGGCTTAATAGGTCTTAAAACTATTACAAATGAATATCAGTCATTTTCTGAAGGTAATGCCAGGAAACCTTTCAAAATAAAAACTAATAAAATTGATTTAAATTTACTTCCTTTAATTTGTTATGAAATAATTTATACAGGTAAACTATCGCAAGATAAAAATTTTGATTATATAATTAATATTTCAGAGGATGGCTGGTTTGGAAACTCTATTGGACCTAAACAACATTTTTCACATAGTATTTTTAGATCTATTGAGAGTGGTAAATACATAATTAGGTCTGCTAACAATGGTATTTCAGCCATAATAAATCCAATAGGTATTGTGGAACAAAAAATAGAATTTGGTTCAACAGGTTTTGTTGAATTATCATCATCCAAGTTACCTAAATCAACACCTTTTATGATGTATGGAAATAAAATTTTCTTATTATTAATTTTATTATATATTTTTTTTTCTTTTTCATTTATTAAATCTAAATATGAGTAGTTTAAAAAACTTTTTATTTACTAGCGAATCCGTATCTGAGGGACACCCAGATAAAGTATCAGATCGTATTTCAGACATGGTAGTTGATAGCTATCTTTCAAGAGATCCTTTTTCAAGAGTAGCATGTGAAACACTAACCACTACAAATAAAGTTATTCTTGCTGGCGAAGTAAGAGGTCCCAAAATTAAAGAGGAAGATCTTATTCAAAAAGTTAGAGATTGTATTAAAGATATTGGGTATGACCAAGAAGGCTTTACTTGGAGAGAAGCAACAAAAATAGAAAGTCATCTTCATTCACAATCTGCTGATATTGCAATAGGTGTAGATTCCTCAGGCAATAAAGATGAAGGAGCTGGTGACCAAGGAATAATGTTTGGGTACGCTTGTAATGAAACAGAGGAGTTAATGCCAGCACCAATTCATTATTCTCATAAAATTTTAAGACTCATGGCTGAAGATAGAAAATCTGGAAAATTAAAAAATATAGAACCAGATTCAAAAAGCCAAGTTACCTTTGAATACAATAATGGAAAACCAACTAAAGTTAAATCAGTTGTCATATCCTCACAGCATTCTGCTGATGTAGGTCAAGCTAAAGTAAGAGAATTACTAACACCTTACATGTTGAAAGCAATTCCTGAAAAATTCTTAAAAGAATTTGATGAAAAAGATTTTTATGTAAACCCAACAGGAAATTTTGTAATAGGTGGACCAGATGGAGATTGTGGTTTGACAGGTAGAAAAATTATTGTTGATACTTATGGTGGAGCAGCGCCTCATGGTGGAGGTGCTTTTTCTGGAAAAGATCCAACTAAAGTTGATAGGTCAGCAGCTTACGCAGCAAGATATATTGCAAAGAATGTAGTTGCATCAAATATTGCAGACAAATGTTTAATTCAATTAGCTTATGCAATTGGAGTTTCAAAGCCTTTATCCATTTATGTGGATTTGTATGATAAAGATTTAGAAAAAAATAAATTTATTTCAGAAAAAATTTCAGAAAACTTTGATTTAAGCCCTAGAGGAATAAGAGAAATGCTAGGATTGAATAAACCAATTTATGAAAAAACAGCAGCTTATGGACACTTTGGAAGAGCGCCAGAGGCCAATGGCTCATTTTCTTGGGAAAAAACTGATAAAAAGAAGGTTTTTTCCGAATAGTTACTATTGTATTAAAAAAAATTCTTTATATATTGCCCTTACATTATTGAAATTACAGAATGGGCCTCAGCCCATTTTTTTTGAGCTAATAAAAATATGTTAAATAGAAGATCTGATAAATTAGAACTATTAAGGATAGCTGAAGCAGTAGCTTTAGAAAAATCTATAGATAAAGAATTAATTATTGATTCCATGGAAACTGGAATTGCAAAAGCAGCTAAATCTAAATTTGGTCAGGATAATGAAATTAAAGTTTTAATTGATAGAGAAAGTGGTGACATAGGAATTTTCAGAAAACTAATTATTGCAGAAAACCCTGAAAATATAAATACAGAGATTAACCTCCAAGATGCGATAATTTTAAGTGAAGAAAACAAAGAAAAAAAAATTGGTGATGAAATTTTACAACCACTACCCTCTTTCGATTTTGGTAGAATAGCAGCACAAACAGCAAAACAAGTTATTAGTTTTAATGTAAGAGAAGCAGAGCGTGAAAGGCAGTATAATGATTTTATAGAAAAGAAAGACTCAATTTTAAGTGGTATTGTTAAGAGATTGGAATTTGGGAATGTGATAATAGATTTAGGCAGAGCTGAAGCAATCATTCAAAAAAATGAAATGATTCCAAGAGAAAATATTAAAGCAGGTGATAGAATTAAAGCTTATTGTTATGATGTGAGAAGAGAAACAAGAGGACAACAAGTATTTCTATCGAGAGCTCACACTAAATTTATGGAAGAATTATTTGTACAAGAAGTTCCAGAAATTTATGACGGACTAATTGAAATTAAATCATCAGCAAGAGACCCAGGAAGTAGAGCAAAAATTTGTGTCAAAGCAGTTGATACCTCATTAGACCCAGTAGGAGCTTGTGTTGGAATGAGAGGATCAAGAGTTCAAGCTGTAGTTAACGAACTGCAAGGAGAAAAAATTGATATTGTTAATTGGTCTGAAGATCCAGCTATAGTAGTTTCAAATGCATTGTCGCCAGCTGAAGTGCAAAGAGTCAATGTTGACAGTATTGCAAAGAAATTAGATGTAATCTTAACTGAAGAAAATTTAAGTAAAGCAATTGGTCGTAGAGGTCAAAATGTTAGATTGGCTACCAAGTTACTAAATTATGAAATTAACATAATGACTGATGCAGAAGATTCTGAAAGAAGACAGTTAGAGTTTAAAGAAAAAACTGAAAATTTTGTTAAAAATTTAGAATTGGATGAAACATTAGGTCAACTACTTGTGGCTGAAGGTTTTTCATCAATTTCAGACATCAAGGATACTACCCCTGAAAGTTTAATGAAAATTGAAGGAATAGAAGAAGATACAGCTAAAGCTTTAATAGAGAGAGCAAAAGAGTTTTATCAAAAAGACCAAGAAGATATTACAAAAAGAATTAAGGATCTTGGACTTCAGGATGATCTTATAAATCATAAAAATTTAACTCCAGGTATGCTGGTTACTTTAGGAGAACAAAAAATTTTAAAACTTGAAGATTTTGCAGATCTTGCGTCCGATGAGCTAACTGGTGGTTATGATATTATAAAAGGTGAAAGAGTTAAAATTCAGGGTTATTTAGAAGATTTTGCTCTATCTAAGACTGAAGCAGATGATTTAATTATGTCGGCAAGAAATATAATTTATAAAGATTGAGTAATGGAATATGGAAAACAAAAAAACAAAATTAACACTTTCTGGCATTGCCAAGAAATCGATAGAGAATATAGAGTTAGCAAGAACTCAAAGTAAAAACTCAGTTGTAATTGAAAAAAAATCAAGCAAATTTTCTCCTAGAGGTAACTTTAGCAGACCTACGAGCGTAAGATCAAAACCTACAGTAAATACTACTGGAAGTATTGCTCCAAAAACTACTACAAAACCAAAAATATCTTCACCAATTACTAATGACTATGAAAAACGTAAATTAGCTGAACAAAGAGCAACGAGAAGACTTAAGGGTGATGCTGGAGATAAGGGAAAACCTTCAAAAAAAAGAGAATTAAAATTAACAGTTTCAAGAGCTTTAAGTGATGAGATTGAAGCAAGGTCAAGAAGTATGGCTTCACTTAAAAGAGCGAAACTTAAAGAAAATAGAGAACTTACCCAAGAAGAAATTCAAGAAAATTTAAAACCAATAAAAAGAGATGTAAATATTCCAGAAGCAATTACAGTTAGAGAGTTATCAAATAGAATGGCTGAACAATCTAATAATGTTATTAAGCATTTATTTGGAATGGGTGTTACTGTCACTATTAACCAAACACTAGCAGCAGACACCGCTGAGTATTTAGTAAAAGAATTTGGTCACAATCCTATCAGAGAAACAAAAGCAGAAGAAATAATTCAAAAAATAAAAGAGACTAGGTCAGAAAATTTAAAAAATAGACCTCCAATTGTAACTGTAATGGGTCACGTAGATCATGGTAAAACTTCAGTGTTAGATGTTTTAAGAAGTGCAAATGTTGTGTCAGGTGAGTTTGGTGGAATAACACAACATATTGGTGCTTATCAAATTGAACATGCATCAAATAAAATTACATTTATAGATACACCTGGTCACGCAGCATTCACAGAAATGAGAGCCAGAGGATCAAAATTAACAGACGTTGTAGTGTTAGTTGTTGCAGCAGATGATGGTGTTAAGCCTCAAACAATAGAATCAATTAAACATGCTAAGGCAGCAAATGTTCCAATAGTTGTCGCAATAAATAAATGTGATTTACCAGATGCAGATGTACAAAAAATTAAAAATCAACTTCTAGAATATGAACTTATTGCAGAAGATTTATCAGGAGATACTTTGATGGTTGAAATTTCTGCAAAGACAAAAAAGAATTTAGATAAATTAGTAGAGTCGATCGTATTACAAGCTGAAATTTTAGATTTAAAAACTGATTTTGAATCTAAAGCGACAGGCATTGTTTTAGAATCAAAAATTGATGTAGGTAGAGGGGCTGTGGCTACAGTTGTAGTGACTTCAGGAACAATAAAAAAAGGTGATTTTTTTGTTAGTGGATTAAAGTGGGGAAAAGTTAGAGCTTTAATTAATGATAAAGGAAAAAATATTAATGAAGCACCACCTTCAACACCAGTAGAAATTTTAGGAATTAATGGAGCAGCTAAATCTGGTGATGATTTTATCGTTTTAGATTCAGAAAAAGAGGCAAAAACATTAAGTGAGAATAGAGCTGAAGAAACTAAGGATGGAGGAAGCCCTTTAACTTTAGCAACTCAAGATTCTGCTTTTGCAGATAAATCTGCAACGGAATTAAATATTATTATTAAATCAGATGTACATGGATCTTCTGAAGCAATTAAAAGTGCTATCAATCAAATTACACACGCTGAAGTTAAACCTAAAATTATTTTATCTGATATTGGAATGATAACGGAAACGGATGTTACTTTAGCAAAAGCATCTAATGCTACTCTAATCGCATTTAACGTTAAGCCAAGCAAGGAAGCAAAAAAACTAGCAGAGAATGAAAAAATTAAGATATCTTCTTACAATATTATCTATGAAGTTTTAGATTATATAAAGTTGAAAATGTCAGGACTTCTTGCGCCAGACGTCCAAGAAACAGTTACAGGAACTGCAGAAATTTTAGAAATTTTTAAAGTATCAGGTACTGGAAAGGTTGCGGGATCTAAAGTTACTGAGGGAGAAATAATTAGTGGATCTGATGCTAGGCTAATTAGAGATGGAGCAATTATTTATACTGGTAAAGTTAGTACTATTTTCAGAGAAAAAAATCAGGCCAAACAAGTTAGTAATGGTCAAGAGTGTGGAATAACACTTAAAGATTTTATTGATTTTCAAAAAAATGATACAATTGAGGCTTATAGTACCACCTCAACTGAAAGAACAATATAATGGTTGATAAAACAGGAAAACCTGTATCACAGAGACAATTACGAGTTGGTGAGATGATTAAACAATCTTTAGGCATGATTTTTGCCAGAAATGAAGCTAAGATCCCGAATTTAGAAACTAATACTATTACAGTTACAGAGGTAAAAATGAGTCAAGACCTTAAAATTGCAAAAGCATATGTGTTGCCTCTAGGGGGAAAAGATACAGAGAAAGTTATTAAAAAATTAAGAGAATATTCTTTTTTAATTAGAAAAGTTTTATCTAAAAAAGTATTTATGAAATATATTCCAAAAATACTTTTTGCTAAAGATGACTCTTTTGAATATGCAGAAAAAATAGAAAACTTAATAAAACAAACAAACAAATAGGAAAATAAATAGTATGACGAATAAAGCAGAAGAATTAAAAATGCATGAGAAGGACACTGGTTCTTCAGAGGTACAAATTGCATTATTAACAGGTAAAATTGAA
>Ga0209091_10000146_pt1 | contig 69905 bp, 58 predicted proteins | sample ArcticOcean_MG_C_6_FD_187438 | JGI IMG/M metagenome (GOLD analysis project Ga0209091, IMG submission 187438) | Marine microbial communities from western Arctic Ocean - ArcticOcean_MG_CB8_128 (SPAdes) (version 2) | ecosystem: Environmental > Aquatic > Marine > Oceanic | place: Arctic Ocean...
ACCTTTCTTGAATCATAGAATCTCTATCCCTTATTGTTACTGTTCCGTCTTCAATTGATTGATGATCTACTGTTATACAAAAAGGAGTTCCTAAAGCATCTTGCCTTCTATACCTTCTTCCTACTGCATCTTTTTCGTCATAAATAACCTCATAATCCCATTTTAATTTTTTAAATATTTTTTTTGCAAGCTCGGGCAAACCATCTTTTTTAATTAAAGGTAGAATAGCAATTTTTATGGGAGCTAATATTGATGGTAATTTAAGAACCGTTCTTATAGACCCGTCTTTTAAATCTTCTTCTTCAAGTGAGTTTGAAAAAACAGCTAAAAACATTCTATCTAAACCAATAGAGGTTTCTAAAACATAAGGGGTGTATCTTTCATTAGTTTGATTATCAAAATATTTAATCTTTTTTGAAGAAAATTTTTCATGATTAGTTAGATCAAAATCAGTTCTAGAGTGAATCCCTTCTAATTCCTTGAATCCAAATGGAAATTTAAATTCAATATCGCAAGCAGCGTCAGCATAATGTGCTAGTTTTTCGTGATCATGAAACCTATAGTTTTCAGCTTTTATTCCCAATGACAAATGCCACTTTAATCTAGTTTCTTTCCATTTACTATACCACTCCATTTGAGTTCCGGGCTTTATAAAAAATTGCATTTCCATCTGTTCAAATTCTCTCATTCTAAAAATAAATTGCCTTGCTACAATTTCATTTCTAAAAGCTTTACCAATTTGAGCGATTCCAAAAGGAATTTTCAACCTACTAGTTTTTTGAACATTTAAAAAATTTACAAAGATACCTTGAGCAGTTTCTGGTCTTAAGTATAAATCCATTGCATTTTCAGACGAAGCCCCTAGTTTTGTACCAAACATTAAATTAAATTGTTTAATATCAGTCCAATTTTTTGAACCAGAAACTGGACAAACAATCTCTAAGTCCTCAATCATTTTTTTCAAACTAACTAAGTCGTCGTCGTCAAGTGCTTTTGAGAAATCATTATGAATTAATTTTATTTTATCGAGATACTGTAAAACTCTAGGGTTCGTGCTAATATATTTTTCTTTATCAAAATTTTCACCAAATTTTTTTTGAGCCTTTGCAACTTCTTTGTCAATTTTTTTTTCGATTTTTGATATATGATCCTCTATTAAAACATCAGCTCTATATCGTTTTTTAGAATCTTTATTATCAATTAACGGATCGTTAAAGGCATCTACGTGTCCAGAGGCTTTCCATATTGATGGGTGCATTAGTATGGCAGAATCAATGTTGACTATATTGTCATTGAGCTGAACCATTGCCTTTAACCAATAATCTTTAATGTTGTTTTTAAGTGAAGCACCATTTTGACCATAATCATAAACAGCACTAAGTCCATCATAAATTTCACTAGACGGAAAGACAAACCCATATTCTTTAGCGTGTGATATTACTTTTTTAAATTTTTCTTCTGATGTCATAAAAGCAAAAATAGCAGATATATTTTAAAAAATTCTATTTATATTGTTTAAATGGAAATAGGAAAAAATAATTGTTAATTTGCTATTGATTTGCAGTTTATATATGAAAAAAACAAATTTTCTTTTAATATGTTTAATCTCTGTTTTGATCACTCAGTGTGCAAAAAGAGGAATTCCAGACGGAGGGCCTAAAGATGAAGCCCCTCCTTTTCTTTTAAAAGCTGAGCCAAAACAAAATTCTATCAATTTTAGCGAGAAACGTATTAGGCTTTATTTTAACGAATACATTAAGTTAAAAGATTTCAGAAAACAACTTGTAGTTTCTCCGCCAATTGATAAAGCCCTCTATTCAGTAAGTCCTCAATCTGGTGCTTCAAAATATATTCAAATAGACATTAATAATTCATTACCCAAAAACACTACTTATGTTTTCAACTTTGGTCAAAGTATAGTAGACAATAACGAAGGAAATCCTCTTCCATTTTTTAAATATGTTTTTTCAACTGGCGGATATATAGATTCTTTGAAAATTTCTGGAAATATAAAAAGTGCTTTTAAAAGAACTCCTGATGATTTTATTTCTACATTTTTATACCCTTTTGATGAAAATTTCAATGATTCTTTGATTTTTAATTCTATTCCTAATTATGTAGGCAGCACCTTAGATAGCACTAATTACGAAATGACTAATCTAAAAAAAGGTAAATATTTATTAGTTGCTATAAAAGATGTAAACAACAATTATAAGTTTGATCCAGCTTTCGAGCAAATAGGATTTGTATCTGATTTAGTTGATCTCCCAATTAATGATAGCCTAAATATGGAAGTTTTTAAAGAAAACTTACCTTTTAAAAGTTTTAAACCCTTTTTAGAGAGTAATAATAGAGTTGGCTTTGGTTTTAGTGGAATATATTCTAATGTCACCATAGAACTATTGAACAATTTCGACAAAGATATTAAATCAGTTTTAACCAAAAATAAAGAAAAAGATACTTTAAGTTATTGGTTTAGTGATATTAAATACGATTCATTAAGGTTCGTTTTAAACAACAATGAACAAAAAAATTATTATACTGTAAAATTTAAAGAAGCCGAAAAAGATTCTTTAATCATTACTCCATCCACAAAAACTAGTTTAGAATTAGATGAAAAGTTCAAAATATTTAGCAACATTCCTTTAGATAGTATTAATACTGAATACATTAAATTAATAAATAAAGATTCTATTTCAATTCCTTTTAAAGCAGTAATTGATAAAAATAATTTTGATATAGTTTTTGATTTTGAACTGCTTCCTAATGATAAATATACTTTATCAGTTTTTCCTAACGCAATTGCTGATTTTTTCAAATCTTCCAATGACACTTTAAACTATAGTTTTTCAACAAAAAGCAGAGCTGACTATGGTACAATTAAAGCGAGAATTGAAAATATTGTTAATTTCCCAATTATAGTACAGTTAACTAATGAAAAAGAAGAGGTTATTCAAGAAAATATTTTAGCTTCTTACGATGATGCTTGTGTTTTTGAAAATATACTGCCTTCTAAATACTTTATTAGAATTATTGAAGATGCAAATGAAAATAACAAATGGGATACTGGAGATTTCTTAAAAAGAATTAGTCCTGAAAAAACATATCATTATAAAAAAGAGCTTATAGTAAGGGCAAATTGGGTGTTAGAAGAAAGAATTAATTTAAAAAATTAAATTAAGAATTAATTTTAGCTTTAATAAATTCTCTATTTAATCTAGCTATGTTTTCAAGTGAAATTCCTTTAGGACATTCTACCTCACAAGCTCCTGTATTAGTACAGTTTCCAAACCCTTCATCATCCATCTGTTTAACCATGTTTAAAACTCTATCTGTTGCCTCAATTTTTCCTTGTGGAAGTAGAGCGTATTGAGATACTTTTGCTGAAACAAATAACATAGCGCTTGAGTTTTTACACGTTGCAACACAGGCGCCACAACCGATACATGTTGCGGCATCAAAAGCATTATCAGCCTTTTGTTTTTCTATTGGAATCGAATTTGCGTCTTGAGTATTTCCAGATGTATTAACAGAAATAAACCCTCCTGCATGTTGAATTCTATCAAAAGAAGATCTGTCTACTACTAAATCTTTAATTACGGGAAAGGTTTTAGCTCTAAAGGGTTCTATATAGATTGTTTCACCATCATTGAATTTTCTCATATGAAGCTGACAGGTTGTTACCAATCTGTCGGGGCCATGAGCTTCACCATTTATAAACATTGAACAAGAGCCGCATATGCCTTCTCTACAGTCATGATCAAATGCCACAGGGTCTAATCCTTCAATAGTTAACTTTTCATTTAAAACATCCATCATTTCTAAAAAAGACATGTCAGGCGATATTTTATCAATATCGTAGGACTCTATTTTACCTTTTTCTTTAGAATTTTTTTGTCGCCAAACTTTTAATGTTAGTTTCATATCTATTTGTAAGACCTAGTTTTAAGTTCAATATTTTCATAATTCAATTGTTCTTTATGTAGAACTGCATCACTAGGATTCCCTTTGTACTCCCATGCTGAAACAAAAGTAAAATTTTCATCATCTCTTAAAGCTTCCCCCTCTTTAGACTGATGTTCTTCTCTAAAATGTCCGCCACAGGATTCCTTTCTTTCTAAAGCATCTTTTGCAAATAGCTCACCTAACTCTAAAAAATCTGAAACTCTTATTGCCTTAGCTAATGGCTCATTAAAAGAGTCACTTGATCCAGGAACTAATACGTTAGCGTAGAAATCCTCTCTTAGTATTTTAATTTCTTCAATTGCTTGCTTTAAATCATCAGCATTTCTAGACATCCCACATTTATTCCAAATAATTTTACCTAATTTTTTATGATAGTAGTCAACTGTTTTATTTCCTTTAGTTTTTAATAAACTTTCTATTTTTTGTTTAACATCATTTTCAGCTTCTTCAAACTCTTTAGAGTCAGTGCTTATGGCTCCAGTTCTAATATCGTCAGCTAGATAATCTCCAATAGTATAGGGTAATACAAAATATCCGTCCGCAAGCCCTTGCATTAAAGCAGATGCACCTAATCTATTAGCTCCATGATCAGAGAAATTTGCTTCACCAATAGCAAAACAACCAGGGATTGTAGTCATTAAGTTATAATCAACCCATGTTCCTCCCATCGTGTAATGTACAGCAGGGTAAATCATCATTGGGGTTTCGTAAGGGTTTTCATCTACTATTTTTTCATACATCTGAAATAAATTCCCATACTTAGATTTTACAGCAGCCTTACCTAATTCATTAACCACTTTGATATCATCTTCATCTAGACCCTTCAAATGTGCTTTTTCTTTACCATACCTTACAATTGCCGCAGCAAAATCAAGAAAAACTGCTTCTCCTGTTTTATTAACTCCAAAACCAATATCACAACGTTCTTTAGCTGCTCTTGAAGCTACATCTCTTGGAACTAAATTGCCAAATGCAGGATATCGCCTTTCTAAATAATAATCTCTTTTATCTTCACTTAAATCTGTCGGGTTTAACTTGCCTTCTCTAATAGCTTGAGCATCTTCTTTTGTTTTAGGCACCCAGATCCTACCATCATTTCTCAATGACTCCGACATTAATGTTAATTTTGATTGATGATCTCCAGAAACAGGGATACACGTGGGATGTATTTGCGTGAAGCAAGGGTTAGCAAAATATGCTCCTTTTTTGTGAATTTTCCATGTAGCTGAAACATTACTCCCCATCGCATTGGTCGATAGAAAAAATAAATTTCCATATCCTCCTGAAGCTATAACTACAGCATGTGCTGAATGACGTTCAATTTTTCCATTAATTAAGTTTCTAGTTATAATTCCTCTTGCTTTTCCATCAACTAGAACTACATCCATCATCTCATGACGATTGAACATTTTAATTTTTCCTCTTGCTATTTGGCGATTCATGGCAGAATATGCTCCTAAAAGTAATTGTTGCCCAGTTTGACCTTTTGCATAAAAGGTTCTTGACACTAATACACCACCGAAAGATCTATTATCTAATAAGCCTCCGTAATCTCTTGCAAAAGGAACACCTTGAGCGACGCACTGATCGATAATGTTGGCAGACACTTCTGCAAGTCTGTGAACATTAGATTCTCTTGAACGATAATCCCCTCCCTTAACAGTATCATAAAATAAACGATGTATAGAATCTCCATCACCTTGATAATTTTTAGCAGCATTAATCCCCCCCTGTGCGGCAATTGAATGAGCTCTTCTTGGTGAATCTTGAAAACAAAATGATTTTACATTGTATCCCAACTCAGCTAAAGTAGCTGCAGCAGATCCTCCAGCTAAACCAGTTCCTACTACAATCACATCGATTTGTCTTTTATTGGCAGGGCTAACTAACCTGATGTTATTTTTGTGGTTGGTCCATTTTTCAGAAATTGGTCCTTTAGGTACTTTCGAATCTAATTTTGCCATGGCCTAATTATTTAAGTAATGGAAAATAGCTATAAAACAAAACCCAAAAGGAATTCCAATAGCGTATATTTTGCCAATTAATTTTATTGTTGATGTGAATTTATTATTTACTCCTAAGGATTGAAAAGAAGAAGAAAACCCATGCAATAAGTGTAAAGACAAAAAGCCAAAAGAAATGGTATATAAAATAACTTTAATTAAATCTTCAAACTTGTGTGTTAATTCGGTGTAATACCTGTTAGGATCTTCAGGTAAAAATTCGATATACTTATGATTAATCTCTGGAATCCAAAAGTCATAAAAATGAAGTCCAAGAAAAGATAAAACAACTGCTCCGGTTATAATCATATTCCTAGAAATCCAACTAGCATTTGCACTGCCTTTATATTTAACATATTTTTCAACTCTGGCATTTCTGTTTTGAAAATTTAAGACAAAGCCCATAATGAAATGAAATAAAACTCCTAATATTAAAATAGGTTGCGCAATAAACTGGACTATAAAATTAGTCCCCATAAAATGAGAGAGCTGATTAAAGGTAGCCTCACTAAAAACAGAAGATATATTAATTATAAAATGTTGCAGTAAAAAAATTATTAAAAAAATGCCCGAAAGCGCCATGGATACTTTTCTTAAAATAGAAGACTCTATTACTTTACTCATAAACAACCGATTCTTATTATAAAGGTAAAATTAAACCATGAATAGTTATAAGACAATAAAAATGAAACTTATTTATTTTATTTGGAATGATTCAGAATCTTTATTGATAAAGAGTTTGTAATCTCCTTTTTTGAAATAATATTTTTCGTTGTCAGCTTTTTTAATTTCAACTTTAGTTCTCTTTTTAATAGACTTAAGAGCTTCTTTCGAGTAATTTATCTCTAAAGTGATTTCTTGAAAACCAATTTTTAAATCTAAATCTTTTTTTAAAATTGTTAAACCATCATTGTTAATTAACTTGACTTTAGCTGTTTGTTGGGTGTTTGAAAAAACATAAAATTTTAATTTTGGTTCATTATACTCTGACCAATTATAAGATCTTGAGCCCCAACGATTAGAATAATTAATGTCATTAATTGTATAAACAATTCCGTCTTTATCAACCTCTCTTTTGTTTAAATAATTATAAATAATTGATAAATCCGTTTTATAAATTGATCGTCCATGAGTAGCTAATAAAAGCTCTTTCGCTTCACTTTGAATAACCAAATCATGTACTGCAACCTTATTTAAGCCGTTACTAAAAGGCCACCAGGCTTCTCCGTTATCAAAACTAATATAAGCGCCATTATCGGTTCCCAAATAAATAAGATTTTCATTAAAAGGATCTTCTTTTATAACATTAACTGAGGATATAGGAAGTTTATTACTTAAGGTTTTCCAATTCTTTCCATTATCATCACTTATAAAAACATAAGGTTTAAAATCATCATATCTATAGCCATTTAAAGTAGCATAAATTCTGTTTTTATGATGTTTTGAAAAAATAACTCTACTAACCCATAAATTTTGAGGTAAATCATTTGAAATTAAATCCCAAGTATTTCCGCCATCCTTACTTAAATGAATTAAACCATCATCAGAACCTACAACTAGTTTTCCAAACTTAAAAATGGATTCATCTATTGTGCTTAAAGTGCCATATGGAACGTTTCCTTGTTTAACTCCTTTAGTCAAGTCCATCGATTTAAATGTCCAATCGTCGCCCTTGTTTAATGAAACATGCAGCTTATTACTTCCTAAATAAAAAATATCTTGATTATGAAGAGATAATAATATCGGTGTTTGCCAATTAAACCTTAAAGGCGATTCCCCTAAATCATGTTTAGGCTTTAAATAATGTCTTTTCCCAGTCTTTTTATTTAATCTAAAATAGACTCCAAATTGAGATCCAGTATAAATAATATTTGAATCACGATTATCAATTTGGACTTGCATTCCATCTCCCCCACCAATAGAAGTCCAATTATTATGACCCGTTTGATGCCATCTAGCACTTTCTACTGAATTGCCAGGTGCCATCCATACCCCATTGTCCTGAAGACCGCCATATACATTATAAGGTTTTTCATAGTCAACGTTAATTGAATAAAATTGTCCTACACTAGGTTGATTAAGTTTCGACCAATTTTTCCCACCATCGTAACTCATGTTCATTCCTCCATCATTTCCATTAATTAAGTGATCTGGGTTTTTAGGATTGATCCATAAATCATGATGGTCCACGTGCACATTTTGATAATCTATAGATTTATACGTGATCCCTCCGTCAATTGATTTTATAATTGGAACCCCATAAACATAAATATGATCTTTATTAGTTGGTGAAACATGAATTCTTCCAAAGTAATATCCGTAAGTGTTATATAGTCTATCCAAATAATAGGAGTTTTTCTTTATCCAAGTTTGTCCTCCATTGTCACTTCTGTAGACTTCAGCTCCAATTATAGGAGTGTCAAACATAACTGTATTGGCATCTTCTAAAAATAGTTTAAGATCTAATGGCTCTATCTCGTTTGAACTAACAAGATTTTTAACCGTTGTAGCATCATATTTTTTTGGGAAACCATTATTATCTAAAAAATCATTCAGTGACTTATTATTTAGTGCAATAAAATCCTTGACTGACATATTTTCAAAAATATTTTTATCTATGCCATCTCTCTTTATTTCTTTTTGTTTTGGCCGTCTTGACTGATTATCAATTATTGCATAAATTGTGTTTTTGTCAAAAACAGATATCCCAATCCTTCCAACACCAGAATCGGATGGAAATCCACTTTCTTTTGTTGAGATTAATTCCCAGCTTTCTCCTGAATCAATAGATTTGTAAATTCCAGATTTGGATCCATTCCCAATAAAGTCCCAAGATGCTCTTTCCTTTTCCCAAGACGAAGCATATTGAATATTAAAATTCTGTGGGTCAATATCTATGTCTATTATGCCTGTTTTTTCATCTATTTCTAGTTTTTTTGTCCATGTTTTTCCACTATTAATAGTTTTGAAAATTCCTCTTTGCATATTTGTAGAATACAAGTGTCCTAATACTCCAACAATTATTTCATTTGAGTTATTTGGATTAATTTTTACTTTACCAATATGATGAGAGTCTGTTAGACCTATGTTCTCCCAATTTTTTCCGTTATCGCTTGATCTTAATATTCCTATTCCAGCGTATGAAGATCTTGAAGAATTGTTTTCACCAGTTCCTACTATAATTATTCTGTTATTCCAGTCAACATCAAAATCTCCAATATTCTGAGTGTTTGCATTGTCAAAAATCGAATTAAAAGTGGTCCCATTATTAATCGTATGCCATAAACCCCCGGAGGCATAAGCTATATAAAATTCTGTTGAATCTTCAGGATTAACCTCTATGTCCGTAACCCTTCCACTCATTACACTTGGACCGATATTTCTAAACTCTAAGTTTTTTACAATTGAATTTTGAATTAATTCATTTTGTAAATTAATACCATTTATTAATTCTAGTGAAGGCGTGCTGACTTGTGCAAATAACAAAAATTGAATACACAAAAAAATTATACATATTAAATTTTTCATAATTAAAATCTTTATTTCCCCTTTATTAGGTAGCTGTTAATACATTAAATATACTATTTTTGAATATAAAATTATACTTCATGAAGTACTCAGCTATTGATAGGTCCTTGTTTATAAAAAACAGAGCAAAGTTCATGAACAAAATGAACGCAAAAAGTATTGCTTTTTTTAATTCAAACGATCTTTATCCGGTCAGTGCTGACACAACTCTCCCTTTTGAACAACACAGAGATCTTTTTTATTTATCTGGAATAAATCAAGAAGAGAGTATACTTGTTTTGTGTCCAAATTGTAAAAATTCTAAACATAGAGAGATTCTTTTTTTAACAAAGCCTAATGAAACTTTAACTCATTGGGAGGGAGAAAAATTAAGTAAAGAAAATGCTTTTATGAATTCTGGAGTTAAGACAGTTTATTGGTTAGAAGATTTAGAAAAAATACTTGAAAATTTAATGCTAGAATGTGATGTTCTTTACATAAACACCAATGAGCATTATAGAGCTAAAGTTGAAACAGAAACAAGGGAAGCTCGCTTTAACAAATGGATTCAAAAAAAATATCCAATTAAAAATATTCAAAGAAGTAATCCCATTTTACAAAATCTAAGATCTATTAAGGAGTCAATTGAACTTGAATTAATACAAAAGGCTTGTGACATAACTGAAAAAGGGTTTAGAAGAGTTTTGAAATTTATTAAGCCTGGTGTTTGGGAGTATGAAATTGAAGCTGAATTTTCACATGAATTCTTAATTAATAGATCTAGAAAATTTGCCTACAGTCCAATCATTGCTTCAGGTAAAAATTCCAATATCCTACATTATGTTGAAAACAATAACCAATGTCGGGATGGTGATGTTATTTTGTTAGATGTTGGAGCTGAATATGCTAATTACTCTAGCGATATGACACGAACAGTACCGGTTTCTGGAAAATTCACTAAACGTCAAAAAGAAGTTTATAGCTCTGTATTACATGTAAAAAATGAAGCAACTAAATTACTGAATCCAGGTATTTTATGGAAAGATCACCATAATGAAGTAGGGAATATTATGACTTCTGAATTGTTAAAGTTAGGGCTTATAGATAAATCCGACATTCAAAATCAAAGTGATTCTAATCCAGCTTTTAAAAAATACTTTACTCATGGAACTTCTCATCATCTAGGGTTAGACACACATGATTACGGAAACATTCATGAGCCTATTGAAAAAAACATGGTTTTTACTGTAGAACCTGGCATTTACATTCCTAAAGAAGGCTTTGGAATCAGGTTAGAAGACGATGTTATCGTTCAGGAAAACAACTTTCCTGTTAATCTTATGAAAAACATTCCCATTGAAATAGATGAGATAGAAAGCTTAATGAACTCTAATTAATTAATTTTCAATAAAAGATTTATGTATAAAAAAATTTTAAAAAGATACGGCCCGCTTATTTTAATTATGACTTTTTTTTCTGTTATTGTTTTAACTTCTTTTTATTTCATTTTACAGCCTAAAATTATTTTGCCTATTTATAGTCCTAACATGGTTTCTCAAGAATTAGTTGATAAAAACATTCGTTACATAAAAAAATATCACAGAATAGCTGATTTCTCTCTTACCAATCAAAATGGAAAAAAAATTACTGAAAAAAATTATAATAATAAAATTTATGTAGCTGATTTTTTCTTTACAACCTGTCCTACTATATGTCCAATAATGACAGACAACATGACTTACTTGCAGGAAAAACTATTACTTAACAAAGATGTTCTTTTAGTTTCTTTTTCGGTCACGCCTGATATTGATAATGTTGAAGTCTTGAAAAATTATGCTCTTGAAAAAGGAGTGTTGGATTCTAAATGGAACTTGTTAACCGGAAACAAAAAAATGATTTATGATTTAGCTAGAAAATCTTACCTAGTTGCTAAAAATGATGGTGATGGCGGAAAGTATGATATGATTCATACTGAAAATTTCGTTTTAATAGATAAAGAAAAGAGAATTAGAGGCTTTTACGATGGAACAAATAATGAGGAAATGAACAACCTTATCTCTGACATTAACACACTTGAGGAATCTTACATAAACTAATTTTTTTTGATCTCTCTCAATAAAAAATATACTACTTTTGCTTCTTTAAAATCATTCTAAATAAAGAAATTTGACATTAAACGATTTAAAAAGAGGTGAAAAAGCAATAATACTGGATATTGTTACTGACTTCATTCCTTTAAAATTAATCGAAATGGGCTGTTTACCAGGCAACACTATTAAATTATTGCAATTAGCGCCATTTAAAGACCCTATGTATTTAGATGTAAATGGTAGTAGGTTAGCTATACGCAGAGAAACCGCGCATCATATTATTGTTAAAAAAATATAAATGAGTAAACGATTAAATGTTGCGCTCATTGGAAATCCCAATACAGGTAAATCATCTGTATTTAACGATTTGACGGGACTAAATCAAAAAGTTGGTAATTACCCTGGAATTACAGTTGAAAAAAAGGAAGGAATTTGTAAGCTAGAAAGAGGGGTAAAAGCCCATATTTTAGATTTGCCTGGAACCTATAGCCTTAATGCATCTTCGTTGGATGAAAGTGTGGTTATAGAGTTATTATTAAATAAAAATGATAAAGATTATCCCGATGTAGCGGTAGTTATCTCAGATGTTGAAAACCTAAAAAGAAACTTATTACTTTTCACTCAAATAAAAGATTTAAAAATTCCTGTTATTCTTGTCATAAACATGTCTGATGTCATGAAAAGAAAAGGGATAACTATTGATATTTCAAATTTAGAAAAATCTCTAGAAACTAAAGTAGTATTATATAGTTCAAGGAAGAAAAAAGGATTATTTGAATTAAAAAAAATTATTTCTGAGTATAAAAAACTTCCTATAAACTCACTCATTAATATTACGGATATTGACAAGGATTATTTTGAAGGATTAGAAAAAACTTTTCCTAATCAATTAGTTTATAAACTTTGGCTTGTAATTACTCAAGATGTTAATTTTGGAAATCTAGATAGAGATAAAGTTAAAGATTCTTCAAATTTTCAAACAAAACCCATTTCCTATCTTAAAAGGCTACAACAAAAAGAAACTATTAAAAGATATCAATTTATAAATAATGTATTAAAGCAATCTTATATTTTAGATCCTAAATTAGCTACAGGTTTTGGATCAAAGTTGGACAGAATTTTAATTCATAAATTTTGGGGTTACGCTATTTTCTTTTTAATTCTTCTTGCAATATTTCAAGCTATTTTTGATTGGAGTAGTTACCCGATGGATGCAATTGATAGTGCTTTTAGTCAACTAAGTTCATTTTCAAAAACTCAATTACCTCCAGGAACATTCACTAGTTTATTGTCAGAAGGGATTATTCCTGGAATTGGAGGAATTGTGATATTCATCCCTCAAATTGCTTTTTTATTTATGTTTATTTCAGTTCTAGAAGAAAGTGGATACATGAGTCGTGTAGTCTTTTTAATGGATCGGGTCATGAGAAGATATGGATTGAGTGGAAAAAGTATTGTCCCTTTAATTTCTGGTACCGCTTGTGCTATCCCAGCGATAATGGCTACAAGAAATATTGAAAATTGGAAAGAGAGACTCATAACTATATTAGTTACTCCTTTCACTACATGCTCGGCAAGATTACCAGTATATTTAATTCTTATTTCATTAGTAATTCCAAACGAAAGGTTTCTAGGAATCAATGCGCAGGGTCTTACATTAATGGGGTTGTATTTATTAGGATTTTTAGCGGCTATTTTTTCAGCTTATATTTTAAATAAAATTTTAAAAATAAAATCTAAAACTTTTTTTGTGATTGAAATGCCAAATTATAAACTGCCCTTATTTAGAAATGTATTATTTACAGTTATAGAAAAAACAAAATCTTTTGTTTTTGAAGCAGGAAAAATAATTTTATCCATCTCAATTCTTTTATGGGTTCTAGCTTCAAATGGAATTGGTGAAAAATTTAATAATGCAGAAACCACTATTAACCATGCTGATTATGAAAATCCATCAGATTATAACAATAAGTTAAGTGCTTATAAGTTAGAACATTCTATTCTTGGCAATATTGGAAAAAGCATAGAGCCAATAATAAGTCCTTTGGGTTATGACTGGAAAATTGGAATTGCTATTGTGACCTCTTTTGCTGCTAGGGAGGTGTTTGTTGGAACTCTAGCCACAATTTATAGTGTTGAAAGTGATAAAGAAGAGACTATAAGAGAAAGAATGTCTAATGAAGTCAGAGAAGATGGCACTCCGCTATTTGGCTTAGCCTCTGGAGTTTCTTTAATGATTTTTTACGCTTTTGCTATGCAGTGTATGAGCACACTAGCGGTAGTTAAGAAAGAAACTAATAGTTGGAAGTGGCCAGCTGCACAGTTAATTATAATGACTGTTATCGCTTATTTAGCTGCTCTAATAGTTTATCAACTTATTTCATAAATTTAACTATGCAATTAATACTAACAATTCTTGCTGTTACGATTTCCATTTTATTCTTATATAAAAAATACTTTTATAATAATCCTGAAAAAGGATGTGGCAGTGATGATTGTAATTGTAAATAATTAAATTATCTTTTGTTATCTCTAAAAATATTTAACCTATAACCAACAAATATTTCCCTTCCATGATTTGGTGCATAAGCATAAGATGTGTCAAAATATGGACTAAATCCTTTAAAACTATTTGGATCGTTATAGCCAACTAATGGAGATTCTTTTTGTCTAAAATTAAATATATTAAGCATTCCAAAATATATTTCATTTTGATTGTTTAAAATTCCATTTATATTAACATTGTGTATGCTGAATGGCTTACTTTTAGTTGGTCTGGCCACAGAGCTTATATCTCCACTATCATTCATTTCAAAGACAGTTGGCAATTTCATTAACCCTACATAATTAGAGGAAGAATTGACAGACCATTTTTTATTAATTGGAAATTTCAAGTTAAAACCTCCACTCCATTTAGGGGAGTGCATCATGTCAAAAAAAGACTCTATATTATTTTCAATTTCAGTATATCTAACAATTTGATGATTAAATGTTAGGGAAAAAGCAATTCCATTTAAAAAGGTATGGTTTAATGCTCCACTTATACCTTTAGAATAAGCATGTCCATCCGAGTTTTGATAAATAATAAAGTTTTGATTATCATAATTCGGAATTATTTTATTTGAAAAATAAGTGTAAAAAAGATCCAAATCTATATTTCCAGAGCCGTTTAATCCAGTGTAAATATAATTTGCATTAAAAATTAGGCTTTTAGATTCTTCTGGTTTTAAATTTTCTAAAATTTTAACTTCTCTTTGTCCAGTAATAAATGCATGATCCTCTGTAAATAAATTGACTATTCTGAACCCTGTTCCGGCATTTAAACGAAATGACAGCCATTCTCCTGGATTATATTTCAGGTGAAAACTAGGGGCATAAATAAATCCGTGTTCGTTAAAATGATCGATTCTAAAACCACCAATTAAAGATATTTTTTTTGATGGCTTGTATTGATCTTGAATTAATAATCCAGGAATTAATTGATTTGAACTTTTATTGATAATTGTTCCATTAATAACAGACTGAGTGGCTATGGTATTATCATCGTATAGGTTGTTTTTAACAGACGCTCCAAATAATAAATCATGATTTCCATAATTCCTGTCTAAAGTAAATTGTGAAAAAAAAATCGTTTGATTTGCCTGATAATAATCCGATCCATAATAGCTGTTTTGATCATGCTTTGAATAAGAATAATTTACTTCAAATCCGTCAGTGAAAGCAAATTCATATTTTCCAAATAATTCAAATCGATTTGTATAAATACTTTCTCCATAAACCTTATTATCTCCTCTAATTTTTTTATAATTATTATTACTTAAATATTCTCTCACTCCATTTCTTCTGTCTTCAAAATAGTATCTCGCTGATATAATAAATTCTTTTTTAGATTCTCTGTAAATATTCCATTTATTAAAAATTGAAAACCTACTTAAATTAATATCATCTCCAAAACCATCATTATTATAATCATCATAATCGCTTTTTCGATCCCAATTCACTCCAAAATAACCATATGATTTTCCAATATTAGGAGTTAAAGCCAAATTCACAAAACTCTCTTTATGTGAAGTACCTTGAACATCTAAAGAAAGAAAAGGTTGATCTTTAGGGTTCTTGGTTATGATATTAATTACGCCAGCAACTGCTTCAGAACCATATAAAGTACTACTTGGTCCTTTAACAATTTCTAATCTATCTATTATCATATTTGGTATTCCATTAAGTCCATATACTGATGCTAAGTTTCCATACATAGGAATGCCATCTAATAATAACGAGGTATAAGGACCCTCTAAACCGTTTATGCTTATTGAATTTGTATAACAAACTCCACAAGCTATTACCTCTTGAGCTCCATTAATAAGTTGAACTATTTCAGTGATGTTTGCTCCTCCAGAAGGAAGAAATGAATTTATTTTTTTACTTGTTATTACATTGACCTTCACTGGAGATTCTGTTACATACTCATCTTTTAAAGTTCCTGTAACTACCACCTCATTCAAACCGTTTATATCTTCCTCTAAAACGATCAGCAAGTTTTTTAAGTCAAATAAAGGGTTATTTAAAGAAATTTTTTGTGAAATATGGCCTAAAAACGAAACAAAGAGAGTTTTATGAATGGAAAGGTCTAGTTGTAAATTAAACTCCCCTTTTTCATCAGCAATTATCCCCAGATCAGAATCTAGTATACTCAGACTTGCATAACTTAAAACTCCAAATTCAGAATTTACAGAGCCTTTAATCTCTGTGACTTGAGAGTATGCGTATATAGGCATTAAAAATAAAAAAATAAAAAAATATTTCATGAAAAATAATAATTACTAACCAAGGGCTACATCTAATACCATCATTACTATAAACCCTCCAATAAAGCCAAGTGTGGCTATATCCGTATTTTTGTCCTGTTGGGTTTCAGGAATTACTTCTTCGACTACAACAAATATCATTGCTCCAGCAGCAAAAGCTAAAGCATATGGAAGTATAGGAGTGAAAAAAGTAACTGCTACAGCTCCAATTACAGCTGCTATTGGCTCTACTATAGCAGATGCCTGTCCATACATAAAGCTCTTCCGTCTGCTCATCCCTTGTCTTCTTAAGGGCATAGAAACGGCTATTCCTTCAGGAAAGTTTTGTATTCCAATTCCAATAGCTAAAACTACTGCCCCAGCAATAGATGCTTCAGGCAATCCTGCCGCTACCCCCCCAAATAAAACTCCAATAGCCAAACCTTCAGGAATATTATGCAATGTTATTGCTAACACTAATAAGGTAGTTCGATGCCATGGTGTTTTTATTCCTTCTGCTTCTTTGAAATTAATATGAATATGAGGGAGGACTTTATCTAATGCAAAAATAAATAAAGCTCCAAGTGCAAATCCTACTGCAGCGGGTATAACTTTAACAAAACCTTCGCCTTCACTCATTTCTATACCAGGAGCTAACAAGCTCCAAAAACTTGCAGCAACCATAACGCCTCCTGTAAAACCCAGCATTCCATCTAAAACTACCCTGTTCATGTTTTTAAAAATGAATACAAACGAAGCTCCAAAAGCTGTTAAGCCCCAGGTAAAAAGTGTTGCGTACAAAGCTCCTAAAACTGGATCTGTATTTTCAAAAAAAACAAGAATTTGTTCGTACATAATTATAATTTAGTTACATAAATATTAGCTGCTGATTTAACAGAAATGCTCAAGTTAGTATCATCTAGTCCTATCTGAATTGATTCATCAAACTCCTCTTTATGAAGAACTTTAATATTAGATCCTAAAGAAATTTCTCTTTTATCCAAATATTTCAAAAAACTAGAGGAAGAGTCTTTAACTCCAAAAAATTTACCTGTCTCGCCTATCAAAAGATCTGAAAGCACAAGTTTAGCTGTGTATTTAATAAATCCTGCTGGATTAGGTATTGGATCACCATGAGGGTCATGAGTTGGATAGTCTAAAAATTTATCTAACTCATTGGTTAATTTTTCAGATTTAATATGTTCTAACTGTTCAGCTATATCATGAACTTCATCCCATTTAAAATTTAGTTTTTTTACCAAAAAAACTTCCCAAAGCCTGTGTTTTCTAATCACACTTAAAGCAGTTTTTCTGCCAAAATCTGTCAATAAAACCCCTTGATATTTTTTATAAACGACTAAGTTCTTTTCAGATAATTTTTTTAACATCTCAGTAACTGAGGGAGCTTTAGAATTCATCTTTGAAGCAATAGAATTTGTGCTAACTCCACTTTCATTATTTAATGAAAGATGAAAAATAGCCTTCAAATGATTCTCTTCTGAATATGACAACATGCGTGCAAATGTATTGATTTTTTCGAAAACAAAAAAATTAATTTAGTCTTGCCTAAAAAATATAGTTTACAACTTGCGACTCATTAATTGTTTAGAAAAAACTCTGAACTCGTCTTTTTGAAGTTCTGCGATAGATAAATCATCTATATATTTTATTGCTTTATCAGTATAATCTAAAACTAATTTTGAAGTTAAAATATCTGCCTTAGCTCTCTCAAATATAGAAGTGACTTTTGAAATTTTTAACTCTGAATTTAATTCATCTGAATCATATAAACTTTCTAATTCACTAATTTGAATTTTAGTCGAATTAGATCTAGTCATGTGAAAGAGAATTGTTTTTTTGTTTTCTAAAATATCTCCGCCAATTTTTTTTCCAACCAAATCATAATCTCCAAAAACATCCAACAAATCATCTTGCAATTGAAATGCTAAACCAAGGTTAATTCCAAAATTATAAATACAGGTTTGATCTTGCTTGCTTGCATTAGCTACTATTGCGCCCATTTGTAAAGAAGCTCCAACTAAAACAGCCGTTTTAAGTCTTATCATTTCCAAATATTGATCAAGATTTACTTCCACTTTTGTTTCAAAATCTATATCATATTGCTGCCCCTCACAAACTTCTAAGGCTGTTTTATTAAGTAGTTTATTTAAACTACTATAAGTTTTTAAATCATATGATTCTAATAACTGATATGAAAAAATCAACATAGCATCTCCTGATAGAATAGCTCTGTCAGAATTCCATTTGACATGAACAGTTTGTTCGCCTCTTCTTGTTAATGCAGAATCCATTATATCATCATGCATTAAAGTAAAATTATGAAAACACTCTAAAGATAAACTAGCGCTTAAGGCTTCTTTAGGATCTAAGCCAAATGAATTACAAGACATTAAAGTTAAAATAGGTCTGATCCTTTTTCCTTCTAAATCTAAAATATACTTTATAGGATCATAAAGAGATTTTGGTTTATTAGAAAATGAAAGGTTTTTTAAGCCATTATTTATTAATTCGGTATAGAATTTGATTGGACTCACTGAAAATACTTTTAGGTAAAAATACTTAAATAAAATGTTAATAAAATATCATTTAAATTAATAAACCTTGGAAACTAATAGGGTTTTTAAAGTTTCCTTATTATATTTGCCAACCGAAAAACAAAACATTGAAAGAGTTAATTATAGAAAAATCTAGAGATCTGTTTCTTGATATTGGATTCAAAAGTGTAACAATGGATCACATAGCCCAAGAAATGGGCATTTCTAAAAAAACTATATATAATTATTTTAAAGATAAAACTGAACTTGTAAAATCTGTCACTTTTAATGTTTACAGCAGTATTACTGGAGGTATAAGTCAAATTAAAAAAGATTCTTTAGATCCTATAAGTGAGCTTTATGATGTCCAATTATTTATAATGAAATTTTTAAAAGGAGAAAAAAATTCTCCACTATATCAACTTCAAAAATACTATCCTTTAATTCATGCCGAACTTGAAAAAAAACAATTCAATTTTATGATTGAAACAACTGCAAGCAGCTTAAAAAACGGAATTAAACTTGGCCTTTTTAGAAAAGACATAAATGTCGATTTTATTTCCAGACTATATTTTATTGGTTATAAAGGGACTAAGAATCCCATTATTTTTTCAACTGAAAAATTCGACCCTAAAGTGTTAATGCAAAGTTATATTGAATACCATTTAAGAGGGATTGTTACGGAAAAAGGATTAAAAAAATTAAATCATTTTATAAATAATTAATGAAAAAAATAGTTCTAACATTACTTTTTAGCTTTTGTCTTTTTTATGGAAATTCACAAACAAGTTCTTTTAGTATGGATCAAGCTATTGATTATGCTTTAAAGAATAGCAGGTCATCCGTTAATGCATCAAATGATGTGAAAATTGCTCACGCAAAAAAATGGGAAACAATAGCTACTGGTCTTCCTCAAATCAACTCTTTTATTGAATATAATAATAATATTAAACAACCTGTATCTTTAGTTCCTGCTGAGTTTTTTGGAGGAAATTCAGGCGAATTTGCTGAGTTATCTTTTGGAACAAAACAAACAATTGATGGCTCAGTTACGTTGTCTCAGCTGTTATTTGACGGATCCTATTCAGTAGGATTAGCATCCATAAAACTTTATATGGAAATTGCCTATAACGCCAAAATAAAAACTGACCAAGAAGTGAAAAAATCAATTATTGCTGCATATGGAAATGCGCTTGTAAGTCAAGAAAGTGTTAAAATTTTAGAAAGAAATCTTTCAAATGTCAAAAGCAATTTAGAAGAAATTAATAAAATTTATAATAGTGGTTTTACTGAACTAGAAAATGTAGAACAACTTAAAATCACTTACGGTTCAGTTAAAAATTCTCTTGACTATTCTATTAAATTAAATAAAACCTCTTTAAACTTATTAAAACTTATTATGGGTTACGATATTGAAAAAGAAATAGTTCTTAGTAATAGTTTACAGGATTTAACTCTTAAAAACATACTTGAAAAACAATCTATAGAAGATTTTGAAATAGAGAAAAATATTGATTACCAAATGGCTTTAAATAACTCAAAATCTCAACAGACTCTGTTAACACTTGAAAAGTCAAAAGCTCTTCCAACTGTAAGAGCATTTATAAATGGGGGGTATGATGGCAATAATAATTCATTCAATTTTTTTAAGTCCGACCAAAAGTGGTATGGCTACTCAACAGCTGGAGTTTCAATGTCAATTCCTGTTTTCAGTTCTTTAAGAAAATCTGCTAAAACTCAACAAGCTAAAATAGAATTTGAAAAATCTAAAATTGATTTATCTGAATCGAAAAATAAAATCATTATTCAGTTAGATAATGCAAGTAGTGAATATGAATATGCTGTAAATTCATACAATAACGCAGTTGAAAATGTTAAGCTTGCAGAAAAAATTGAAAGGAAAAATCAAATAAAATTCTTAGAAGGGTTAATCTCTGGTCTTGATTTAAGACAGGCTCAAATTCAGCTCTACTCCATTCAAAATCAACTACTTCAATCTATGCTTGAGGTTATAAACAAAAAAACCAATCTTGATATTATTTTAACCCAGAATTAATTTTTAAAATGAAAAAAATATTTATACTCTTTCTAATTATTTCAATTACATCATGTGATAATAGTTCTACGCTTCAAAGCATATTAGACTCAAACGATGTAGACAAAATAAAACTTAAAAGAAAAGAAATAGCAGAATCGCAACAGGATTTTTTTAATAAGCTTCTGGTTATAGATAATAAGCTAGATAAATTAAATACTAATCCGCAATTACCCATAGTTGAAGTTCTAGCAGTTAATCCTGTAATTTTTGAGCATTATGTTCAAGTTCAAGGAAGTGTTAAGTCCGATGAGTTAATAAATATTTTTCCAGAATTTTCCGGAGTTGCTAAAGCTATTTATGTGAAAAGTGGAGACGTCGTAAAAAAAGGACAGCGCTTAATAAAAATTGATGATGGCGGATTAAAAGAACAATTATCTCAGCTTGAAATAGGGTTTGAACTTACAAAAACAACCTTTGAAAGACAGAAAAGATTATGGGATCAAAACATTGGAAGTGAAATTAAATTCTTGGAAACTAAGTCAATGTATGAAGCGCAAAAACAGGGAATAAATCAATTGAAAAAACAAATTAAGAAAACATTGATTGAAGCTCCTTTTAGTGGAACTATTGATAATGTAGTAGTAAAAAAAGGTGAAGTAGTTTACCCCGGAAGATCTAATCTTATGATGCTTCTAAATTTAGATAATTTATATATCGAATCTAATGTTCCTGAAAAACATATCGCTTCTATTAATTCTGGTAACAAAGCTATTGTTCACTTTCCTTTACTTGACAAAACTATTTCAACAACTGTTCGACAATCAGGGAGTTATATAAATCCCATTAATCGAACTTTTAAAATAGAAATGGATATTGAAAAAAACGATTTAAATATTAAACCTAATTTAAATTCCAAGGTAAAAATTAACGATTATTCTAATGACTCTGCATTAATGATAAATCAAAATTTCATTAGCATTGATAGTGATAATAAAGAATACGTCTATAAGATTTATAACAAAGATAACAAGACATATGTCTCTAAAACAATCATTTCTACGGGTAAAAATGATGGAATAAAAATAGAGGTTCTATCAGGACTTAATGCTGGAGACAAAGTGGTTTCTGAAGGAGTTAGAAAATTAGTAAATAACGCTAGAGTTAAAATAATCAATTAAAAAATACTCAATTGAACAATAAAGAAAAAGATTTTGCACCATCCTCTTGGGCAATAAATAACAGCACTACAATGTATGTTGTTATGGCGTTAGTTCTGTTTTTAGGAATTAACTCCTACTTTAATATGCCAAGAGAAGAATATCCTGAAATAAAAGAAAATATAGTATTTGTTAGCTCTATTTACCCTGGCAGTACAGCTGAAGATGTTGAAAAACTTATCACAGAACCTCTTGAAGATAAACTTAAATCTGTAAATAATATTCTAGAAATAAAATCTTCTTCCAAAGAAAATTTTTCATTAATAATAATTGAATTTGATGATGGAATTGGATACACTGAAGCTAAACTTAAGGTAAAAGATGAAGTTGAATCTGCAGTAGCTAGCGAAGATTGGCCTATGTATAACAATGTAAAAGTTGATCCTAATGTGTTCAACATGACTTTTACAGAAGAAATGCCAATTGTGAATATAAATATTTCAGGAGATTACTCTACTGAAAAACTAAAAGAATATTCTGAAATTTTACAGGATGAAATTGAAAGTTTAAATGAAATCAAGAAAGTTGATATTTCTGGTGCACTTGAAAAAGAAGTTGAAATTGCAGTAGACATTTATAAAATGATGGCTTCCAAAGTTTCCTTTTATGATATAATAAATTCAATTCAATCAGGAAACATCTCTATTTCAGCGGGTAATTTAAAAGCTAATGAACAAAGAAAAACGGTTCGAATCATTGGAGAAATAAGTTCTCCTTCAGATCTTGAAAATTTTGTTGTTAAATCATCATACAACAACTCCGTATTATTAAGAGATATAGCCGAAATAAAATTTAAGGAAAAAGAGGTTACAACTTACGCTCGTGAAAAGGAAAAACCTGTTGTAATGTTAGTAGTCAAAAAAAGATCAGGACAAAACACTTTACTGGCAGTAGAAAAAATACGTTCTATTGTAGAACAAAATATAAACAATGTATTTCCAAAAAATTTAACCGTTTCAATAGCAAATGATCAATCTGAATTGACTGAAAATCAAGTTACAGATTTAGTGAATAGTATAATTTTTGGAGTTGTCATCGTTGTTTTAGTATTATTATTTTTCTTAGGATTTAAAAATGCGCTTTTTGTAGGTATTGCTATTCCGATGTCAATGTTTATGTCTATTGCAATATTAGGTGCTTTGGGCAATACATTAAACACTATGATTCTATTTGGTCTAATCCTCGGACTAGGGATGTTAGTTGATAATGCTGTTGTTGTTGTTGAGAATGTCTACAGGTTGATGGAAAAAGAAGGCATGAACAGAATAGAAGCTACAAAAAAAGGCATCTCTGAAATTGCTTTTCCTATAATAATTTCTACGGCAACTACGGTCGCTGCATTTATTCCACTTGGATTATGGCCTGGAAGAATAGGTAAATTTATGGTTTTTTTCCCGGTTACTCTATCGGTAGTACTATGCTCTTCACTATTTGTAGCCGTCTTTTTTAATTCGGTTTTAGTTTCAAGATTTATGAAAATTGAAGACACCAATATGCCAATAACAAAAATAATTAGACTTACATCAATACTTGGAATTTTTGGAATCTTATTTTTAATATTAGGTTTTACAACAGAAGATTTAGAAATTGCTGGGTTTTATAGGTTTTTAGGATCCCTTCTGATATTTGTTTCTATAAATTTCTGGTTTTATAGACTTTTTCTTAGAAAATTAGCAAATAACTTTCAATCAAGGTTCCTCCCAATTCTTGATAATTATTACGAAATTTTGCTCAAAAAAATATTAGTAGGGAAAAGACCCTATTTGATCATCCTTTCAACTTTTATAAGTTTAATATTAGCTTTTATCAGCTTTGGAGAATCAGTTGGTAGTCAAAGAACTAGTATAGAGTTTTTTCCAGATGAAGATCCAAGACAAATAATAGTTTATGTAGAATATCCTGAAGGCACGGATATTTCCAAAACTAATAAAATTGCTAAACTGATTGAAGCAGATATAAATTCTATTATATACTCTGATAAATATTATGATGAGTCTGGTTATAATTTTATGATTCAAAATAATATTTCGCAAGTTGGTGAAGGAACAGAAAATCCAGATAAAGAACTAGGAGGATTAGCGGAACTACCCAATAGAGCTAAAATCACAACTTCCTTTAGAGATTTTAAGTATCGTCAAGGTTTAAGCTCAAGAGAGGTAAGAAAAGAGATACAGCAAGCATTAAAAAACAAATACCCAGGAGTTTCCATAGCAGTTGAAAAAAATCAATCAGGTCCGCCTGTTGGTTATCCTATAAATATTGAAATTACTGGGAAAGATTATAGTACTTTAATTGAAAAAGCTGAAAAAATTACTGAATATATTAATACAAGAAATATTCCTGGAATTGAAGAGTTGAAAATAGATGTTAATAAATCAAGAGTAACTAATCTAGTCCATATTGATAGAGAAAAAGCCGGTGAACTTGGACTTAGTGTTGGACAAATAGGTCAACAATTAAGAGCAGCTCTTTTTGGGACTAAAGCTGGGATTTATAAAGAAAAAGGAGAGGATTATGATATCAATATTAGATTTAATAAAGACAATAGATATTCTGAAGATATACTGTATGACCAAAATTTAATCTTTAGGGATCCCGATAATGGGATGATAAAAGAAATTCCTATCTCAAGTGTAACTAGTAACTCTAGAACTACCACTTTTAATGTTATCAAACACAAAGATTTCAAAAGAATTGTTACAATTTATTCTGGGTTATCTTCTGGCTATGTAGATGCTGGAGCTATTGTAAATCAAATTGTTTCCGAAATGAAAAGCTTTAATGAAGATATCAGCATGATTGATATTGATTACACTGGTCAAATTGAAGAACAAAATAAAAATCAAGCTTTTTTGCTTAAAGCTTTTGGAACTGGTTTATTATTGATTTTCTTATTATTAATTCTACAATTTAACTCCATAAGTAAACCTACTATCATTATGATTGCAATAATCCTAAGTTTAATTGGTGTATTTGGATATCTCGCTATTTCCGGGAATTCTTTTGTAATCTTAATGACTATGATGGGAATAATAGCCCTTTCTGGAATAGTCGTTAATAATGGAGTTGTATTACTTGACTACTCAGAAATTTTATTAAACAGAAAAAAACTTGACGTCTCAAATAGTAAGAAAAAATTAATTGAACTTAAATACGAGTCAATTGTAGAATCATGTAAATCGAGATTAAGACCAGTTTTACTTACTGCTATAACAACTATTGGAGGTCTTGTTCCCCTATCTATTGGATTCAATATTAATTTTTACACGCTGTTTAGTGATTTTAATCCAAATATTTATTGGGGAGGTGATAACTTCGTGTTTTGGGGTCCGCTTGCCACAACAGTAATATCAGGGTTAGTTGTAGCAACATTTTTAACATTATTTGTTGTTCCCTCTTTGTTTATGATGATTGAAAAATTTAAATTGTGGATTGGTTTAAGATATAGATAATATCTTCTTAAATTTATAATATATTTAATAAGATGTATAGAACTCACGATTGTGGCGAACTAAGACTATCAGATTCAAATACTAAAGTAACTCTTTGTGGATGGGTTCAAAAATCTAGAGATAAAGGCTTCATGGTATGGATAGATCTTAGAGATAGGTATGGTATCACACAATTAATTTTCGACGAACAAAGAAGTTCCAAAGAATTATTTAACAAAGCAAAATCTATTGGAAGAGAATTTGTAATTCAAGTTAAAGGAAAAATTATTGAGCGTTCATCTAAAAATCTAAATATACCTACAGGAGAAATTGAAATTTTAGTTTCAGAACTGAATATATTAAATGAATCTAAAACTCCACCTTTTACTATTGAAGATGATAGCGATGGTGGAGAAGAATTGAAAATGAAATATAGATATTTGGATATAAGAAGAAATCCAATAAAAGAAAAACTAATATTTAGACATAAAGTAAGCTCAGAAATAAGAAATTATTTGACTAAACTAGATTTTATTGATGTTGAAACTCCTTATCTAATAAAATCTACACCTGAAGGAGCTCGTGATTTTGTTGTGCCTTCTAGAATGAATTCTGGAGAGTTTTATGCTCTGCCACAATCCCCACAAACTTTCAAACAATTATTAATGGTTGGTGGATTAGATCGATATTTTCAAATTGTAAAGTGCTTTAGAGATGAAGATTTAAGAGCTGATAGGCAACCCGAATTTACTCAAATTGACTGTGAAATGTCATTTGTAAATCAAGAAGATATTTTAAACACTTTTGAGGGTTTAACAAAACATTTACTAAAAACAATTAAAGGATTAGATATTGATAAATTTCCTAGAATAACATACGATGAAGCCATTTCTAAGTATGGTTCTGACAAGCCTGATATTCGATTTGGGATGGAATTCGGAGAATTGAACAGCGTATCTCAACATAAAGATTTTAATGTTTTTAACTCTGCTGAATTAGTGGTTGGGATTTCAGTTCCTGGCGGAAACACATTTACAAGAAAAGAAATTGACAAATATGTTGACTGGGTAAAAAGACCTCAAATTGGGGCTTTAGGAATGATTTATGTTAGATGTAATGAAGATGGAACGTTTAAATCTTCCGTAGACAAGTTTTATGATCAAAAAGATTTAGGTAATTGGGCTAAAATAACTAACGCAAATAAAGGAGATTTAATTTTTATTTTATCTGGAGATAAAAATAAGGTGCGAACTCAATTAAGTGCCTTAAGACTAGAATTGGCTGAAAATTTAAATTTAAGAAATCCTGAGGAATTTGCTCCTTTATGGGTAACTGATTTTCCACTGCTTGAATGGGATGAAGAATCTAAAAAATTTCATGCTATGCATCACCCGTTTACATCTCCAAAATTAGATCAAATTGATCTGCTTGAAAGTAAGCCCGAGGAGGTTAAAGCCAACGCATATGATTTAGTGCTAAATGGAAATGAAATTGGAGGTGGATCAATTAGAATTCATGATAAAAATATTCAATCACTAATGCTAAAACATTTAGGATTCTCCGACGAGCAAGCCAAAGAGCAATTTGGATTTCTAATGAACGCCTTTGAATACGGAGCTCCTCCTCACGGTGGAATTGCCTTAGGCTTAGATAGACTTGTCGCAATTTTAGATGGTCAAGAATCTATTAAAGACTACATAGCTTTTCCAAAAAATAACAGTGGAAAAGATGTCATGATTAACGCCCCTTCAAAATTAGGTGATGATCAGTTAGATGAACTATCCTTAGGCTTAAGAATTAAATCCCATGAATAAAATTATTCTCATGTCTTTCATTACTTCAATAATTGGAATATTTATTGGCTATTATTTTAAACTTGAAAACGAAATGCTTGGTGATAAAATAATTGGCATTAGCGTGATTATTTTCGTGCTACTATTTATGCCCTTATTCATCTATAATAGTTGGAAAGGAAAAAAATTAAGTGACTATACTTTTAGTGAAGCAAATATTAAAAAAATGAAGTCAAAATCTTCAAAATCAATTAAATAAAAAGCTCTAATTAATATAGATTTGTCTATATAATTATTTAATCACTACATTTGCATCTTATAAATAAACAATTTTTAATTAATGACTGGTACAGTAAAATTTTTTAATGGATCCAAAGGTTATGGTTTCATTACTAACGACGAAACGAGCGAAGACATCTTCGTTCACGCAACTTCTTTAGATGGTATCCAACTAAATGAAGGCGACAAAGTAGAATATTCAGAAGAAGATGGTAAAAAAGGTAGAGTTGCGGCTGACGTAACACTAATCGACTAATAATATTTTATTTCTTACATTATTAACCCTCAGTCTACTGGGGGTTTTTTTATTGCAATCCTCTTTTTTTTTTAAAAAAATCATCAATTAATTCTTTAGACTCTGCAGAAAGAAGTCCGTCAATAATTTTAGTTTTTGGATGAATTTTAGTTTTCATAGCCCTAAATCCTCTGTGGTCATCACTAGCGCCAATAACAATTTTGGAAATTTGAGACCAGTAAAGTGCGCCTGCACACATTTGACAAGGCTCTAATGTTACGTAAAGAGTACAGTCTTTTAAATATTTCCCTCCTATGTAGTTAGCAGCTGATGTAATTGCTTGCATTTCGGCATGAGCTGTAACATCATTTAATGTTTCTGTTAAGTTATGAGCCCTTGCTATGATTTGATTATTACTTACGATTACTGCCCCCACAGGAACTTCATCTTTTTGAAGAGCAACTTTAGCTTCTTCAATTGCTCTTCTCATAAAATATGAATCATCATATAAATCTTTCATGTCTAGCTCATTTTTTTATACCACTCCAAAGCTTTTCCATCAGTCAAACTAGCTATAAAACAACTAATGTCTAAAAGCTGAGTATAAAGATCTTTCTCTTTATGTAAATATGATTTAGGGATGCAGGCAAGTGCTAAATCATCAAGTGTAGTCGTATTATCTTCCTGATTATTAACCGCGGCTTTTACAAATACTTCCAATAGATGGTTAATAACCTGATACCCTTTTAACTCTTTTTCAATAACTTCTTCTGATTTATATACTTTCTCTACACTGATGTCAATGATATCTTTCATTTGAGCTTTAAAAGCGCTTTCCGATAAAATAGATTTTGAATAGTTTCCAGATAATAAAGATTCTTCATTTTTCATGAAAATATTGACAGCATCATTAATTAAAGTATTTACTGAAAGTGCCCTTAAGTAAGCTACTCTATCTGACTTATGTTCCAAAGAATTATACTTTTTAATGTCTATACTATCCTTTACCAATCTAATCAAGTACTCTAAAGCAAACTCTTCTGAAATCCATCCAAGGTTAATTCCGTCTTCAAAGTCTATTAATGTATAACAAATATCATCTGCTGCTTCAACTAAAAAAGCTAAAGGGTGTCTAGAGTAATCTCCCTTTAATTCATTCAACCCCAACTCACTTGCTACTTCATCAAAAAAATCGTTTTGTGAATTAAAAAATCCAAACTTTTTGTCTTTAATATGTTTAGAAAATTTATTGGATATGGATCCCTTAGGATATTTAGTAAAAGCACCTAAAGTAGCATAGCTTAATCTCAATCCCCCTGGAATTCCAGTTTTATTTTCACTTATAATTTTAAATCCATTAGCATTACCTTCAAAATTACAAAGGTCTTTATATTGTTGTTCTGAAAGTTTTTCTTTATACTTTAAGCCATTACCATTTTTGAAAAAATCACCAATTGCCATTTCTCCACTATGTCCAAATGGTGGATTTCCAATATCATGAGATAAACTTGCAGCAGCTACAATAGCCCCAAAATCGTTACTTTGAAATCCGTATGTTTTATGCAAATAGGGATGTTTCTCGATTAATTTTTTTCCAACAATACGACCCAAACTTCTGCCAACTACTGAAACCTCCAGACTGTGAGTTAACCTTGTATGAACAAAGCTTGTTTTAGAAAAAGGAATTACTTGAGTTTTATCTTGAAGAGATCTAAATGCAGAAGAAAAAATAATACGATCGTAATCTACTTCAAAGCCAATTCTAGTTTCATCTTGTTCTATTCTAAGCCTCTTAAGGTTATCTCCTTGTCTTTTTAACGATAATAATTGTTCCCAATTCATTTATGCAATTTAATAAATCATTTACAATATGGGAGAGATTAATTGATAACATTAAGTTCACATTATAATGACTTATTGATAATATTCATTTAACAATTAATTTAAATTCAATCTAGTTATTTGCAGTATTAATTAACTCAAAATAAAAAAATTATAATGAAAACATTTTTAAAATTTCCCATTTTTACTTTAATCTCTGGAATGCTATTGTTTACCGCATGTAGTGATGATGATGATACATTAACAGACATTAATGCTGCTCCTGTGTCACAAAACTTAAATGCTTCTGTTTCAAAGGGAAAGTCTCTAGACATCACATTAGTTGCCACAGATTCTGATTACGATGCTTTGACTTTTTCTATAGTTACTCCTCCTACTTTAGGAACAGTGGTTATTACAGAAAATATTGCTAAATACACCCCAAATGAAAATGCAGATGGACTAGACACTTTTACTTATAAGGCAAACGATGGTAATACAGACAGTGCTCCATCAACAGTAACTGTAACTGTAAATGGGTTTTTTATTTTAAATGGAACTTACACTAAAAACAAAATTTTAACAGCCGATAAAATTTGGAATTTAAAAGGGAGAGTGTTTATTGCTGATGGTGCTACATTAACTATCCCAGCTGGAACAATAATAAAAGCTGATGGAGGCACTGGTACTGATGCTACTTTTATCTGTATTGCTAGAGGCGGGAAAATTGATGCTCAAGGAACTGCTGATAAGCCAATTGTTATGACTTCAATTGCTGACGACATTAAAGTCGGTGAAAAATATGGTTCAAATCTTACAATTGACAATAGAGGATTATGGGGTGGATTGCTAATTTTAGGAAAAGCTCCCGGATCCTTTAAAGGAGATGTTAGTGAATATCAAATAGAAGGTATTCCTGCTTCTGAAACAAAAGGTTTATATGGAGGGTCAGATACTGCTGACAATTCAGGAACTGTAAAATATCTTTCTATACGTCATGGTGGTGCTTCAATAGGTGCTGATAATGAAATTAACGGATTAACTCTAGGTGGAGTTGGGAATGGAACTACTATTTCTAACGTAGAAGTTGTAGCAAATGTTGATGATGGAGTAGAATTCTTTGGAGGAACGGTAGATGCTTCGAACTTATTAGTATGGGGGCAAGGAGATGATGGATTAGATATCGATCAATCATACGCGGGAAAAATTAGCAATTCAATAGTTATTCTTACTAAAGCTTCAGATCATGGGTTAGAAATAGATGGTCCTGAAGGATCAATGAAAGCTTCTTTCACTTTAGAAAATATAACTATTATAGCAACTGATGAAAGTACTAGTTCATATGCTGATTTCAGAAAAGGTGCTCTTGGTACTGTAACTAAAGTATATGCATATGGATTTGCAAAAGGGTCTAATTTCGAACTTGATGCAACTGCTGATAGCACTAACTTCTCTGATGGAACATTAAACTTTTCAAGTATGGAAATCGTTGTTCCTATTGATGATTCTTTAGCTGGGGGAGAGATATTTGATGACAAATCTGATTCTCCAGATGCTAATTTTGAAAATGCAAAAAATAAAGACGGAGTTATATTTGCAACAAATGTAACGCTGGGAGCTCAAACAGTTGGAGCTACAGTTTCTGACTTTGCTTGGACATTTGCTAATAACAACTCTGCATTCTAAAAAATTCATTTTTATATTAATTAAAAAGCCCTGTCTTAAAATAAGACAGGACTTTTTAATGTTAACCTTCGCTTAACATTAAATATCTAAGTGAAGTAGATATTTGCAAAAATAAATTAATGAAAAATCTATTACTTAACACTTTTCTAGTGTTTATTTCCGTTTTTAGTCTTAATGCCCAATCAGGGTTGATTAGAGGAGTTATAATCGACAATGAATTCCAAGATCCTGTCCCTTTTACTAATATAATAGTGAAAGAGGTGGGTACTGGAACAACGTCAGATTTTGATGGAAATTATGAGATTGAACTAAGTGAAGGTGTTTATACATTAATGTTTTCATTTATGGGATATGAAACTCTTGAAATCAGCGATGTAAAAGTAAGCAGTCAAGAGTTAGCAGTTGTAAATGTAACAATGAATACACTAGCTCAAGGTTTAGATGAAGTTGTTATTTCTGTTAGTGCTAGTAAAAACACTGAAACATCGGTATTGGAGTTTCAAAAAAAATCAGTAAGCTTAGTTGATGGTTTATCATCACAACGGATCAAATCATCTGGAGCTTCAAATATTGCATCAGCAGTCAAATCAGTGCCTGGGGTTTCTGTTCAGGGAGGTAAATATGTTTACGTAAGAGGCCTTGGGGACAGGTATACTAAATCTATTTTAAATGGTATTGATATTCCAGGATTAGATCCCGATAGAAATACTATTCAAATGGATATTTTTCCAACTAATATTTTAGATAATGTAATTGTTATTAAATCCGCAACAGCAGATATGCCAGCAGATTTTACTGGTGGAATTGTAGATGTATTAACTAAAGAATTTCCTAATTCTAAACGACTTTCAATATCTGTTAGTTCAGCTTACAATCCTAAGATGCATTACAATAATAATTATTTATCATCCGTGTCTAGTAATACAGACTTTTTAGGCTTTGATGATGGGTTAAGGTCAATTCCAGTTAACCCTAATCAAGGTTATAGTGTGCTAGAAGGAATTAATAGTCCTAAAATAAGTGAAGTCACTAATAAGTTTAATCCTAATATGTCCGCTTTAAAAAAAACAAGTTTAGGGGATTATAGTTTTAGTATTTCAGGAGGAAATCAAAAAACAATTGGAAGTGATATGAGGCTTGGATATTTTGGGTCTTTTAGTTATAAAAATACTACTGATTTTTATGAAAAATCTCAAAACAATACATTTTACAAGGAAGCTGATTCAAAAATTTTTCAGTTATCAAAAAACAGAACTCAGAATGGCCCATTAGGTCAAAACTCTGTTATTTTAAGCGCAATGGGTGGTTTCTCATTTAAAACTAGTTTGTCAAAATATAAATTAAATATATTACATATTCAAAATGGAGAATCTTCTGCAGGTATTTTTGATCAAACTGTGAACTTAAACGATTCTAAAGAACTTTTAAAACACAACTTAGATTATACTCAACGAGCTATTACTAATATATTAATTTCTGGAACTCATACATTTAACGAAGATAGTGCCTGGAAATTAAATTGGAAACTTTCTCCAACAAAATCATCTATAAAAGACAAAGATGTTCGAACTACTTCTTTTGAAGTCGTTGATAATGGCACTTTTCAAATTAAAGAAAATGATAAGCCAACTAGAATTTGGCGAAATTTAGATGAATTAAATTTGGTAGGAAAATTAGATTTAGAAAGGAAATTGAAGTTATTTAATAACGATTCTAAATTAAAATTTGGGACATTAGGCTCCTTTAAGGGAAGAGAGTACGATATTTATAGTTTTAGAATCAATGTTCCTGATAATATGGGAATATTAAATAACGGTAATCCTGATGATTTACTTAAATCGTCAAATTTATGGTCTCCTAATAATATTTTTGGAAATCATATTGCCCTTTATACAAATGGTGGGGTTGAAAAAGGAAAAAATTATGATGCCAATCAATTAACATTAGCAGGCTATTCTTCTATAGAATTTAAAATAGGAATTAAATTAAAATCTGTAATAGGAATTAGAGCTGAAAAATTTATTCAAAAATATTCTGGCGAAAACAGTGGAGGAACAATAAATTATCAAGATGAGAAGGTAATTGACAAATTAGATGTATTCCCATCGACAAATTTAATATATTCTTTAAAAGAAAATTCTAACATACGTTTTTCATATTCAAAAACAACAGCCAGACCATCTTTTAAAGAGGCTTCTATTGCAGAAATTTTTGATCCACTTTCAAATATGACTTTTATAGGGAATATTAAGCTTAGACCTAGTTACATAGATAATCTAGATTTGAGATTTGAAATTTTTGGAGACAAAAATGAACTGTTTGCAGTAAGTGGGTTTTATAAATCATTTCAAGACCCAATAGAACTTAGCTATTATGAATCTGCAACTGAAAATTTTCAACCAAAAAATTTAGGTAATGCAAAAGTTTTTGGACTAGAATTTGAAATGAGAAAACAAATAAGTCAGGCTATAGGAATAAATATTAATGCTTCTATAATTGAATCCAAACAAGAATATGGAACAAGCGAGTTAAACTTAAGGACAAATGGTTTAAGAGTTGGAGAATCTTTAGGAACATACAGAAGGCTTCAAGGGCAATCTCCTTATTTAATCAATTCTAGTATAGATTATAAAGATGAAAATGGACTAATTACAGGATTATTTTTTAATATGCAAGGGAAAACCTTAGAGGTTGTTGGAACAGGTTTTGCCCCTGATGTATATACTCACCCATTTGAAAGCTTAAACTTTAATCTATCTAAAAAAATCGGAGAAAATAAGAACAAAACATTTACAGTAAAGATTGAAAATCTATTAGATAGTAAAAAAGAAAGTTATTACGAGTCGTTTAAAGCAGTAAACAGAATATTTTCATTTAGAGATTTAGGCAGAACTTTTTCGATTGGTTATAATGTTAATTTTTAGTTTGAACAATTTAATTTTTTATTTAGAATATTAAATGATTAAAATAAGCACACTATAATAAAGCCCTTTATTACAATTATTTTTATCTATGGCAAAATCCTAACCAATTATTATAACTGAACTGTAATTAAATTTTTTACCAATCAAAAAAACACTTAAATACATGACTTTTAATTCAAAAAAAAGATACTCCTATCTTTGTTAACATTAAATTAACTATTTAGTAACATAACAATTTCTTAACATTGGAATTGTTCATTTCAATTAAATTCGTTAAAAATTAAAGATGTTAAGAACAAAACTTGTACTTATTTTTTTATTCTTCTTGGCTTATACAAGTGCTCAGGATGATTTTAGTTCAATTGGTAAACCTAATTTTAAGGTTTTTTGGAATTATCATAATGATTTCACAAAAGACATTGAACAGAAAAGTGCTTTTGAGCTTAAAAGAGTTTACCTAGGATATACTTACACTTTTAGTGAAGATATTTCAGCTAAAATAACATACGATATAGGTTCTAATTCAGCTGGAAGTGCCTATACAGCCTATGTTAAAATTGCTCAATTGGACTGGAAATTAAATCCCAAAGTAAAACTTAGTATGGGGTTAATTGGAAACAAACAGTTTAATGATCAAGAAAGTTTATGGGGCTATCGATATGCATATAAAGGCTTTCTAAATGAATTTAAATTTGGCGCCAGTGCAGACCTTGGGTTTAATTCAGAATTTACTGTTAATCCAAAATTTAAAATAAATTTATTTGTTTTAAACGGAGAGGGTTATAAATCTATTCAAGATGATAATGGACACCAAAAAATGGGAACAAGTTTTATATATAATTTTTCAAAGAAGCTTTCGGGAAAAATATATATGGATTCTCAACGTTCAGAAAATACCAAATCAATGAAAAATAATTCTATTTTCTTAGGATATAATAGTATTGATTTTAGATTTGGAGTTGAATATGGTAAAATTAAAAATGCCAGAACATATAAAAATGCTGAAGATGATCATAATAGAGATGGGTTCTCAATTTATGGATCAAAAAAATTGTCTAATAATTATGAGTTATTTGCTAGATACGACCAAATAAGTTCAAACATTCTTACGGGCGAATCAAGATCCTGGAATTATGACAATGACGGCAGTTTATTAATGTTTGGAGCTCAATATCAAGCATTAAAAGGAGTAAAATTTAATTTAAATTACAGGTTTTTTAACCATGATAATTCAATAATAAATAATAAATCAATCTTGTCTTTAAACGCAGAATTTAAAATATAAACTATGAACTTTCTTAACATTAATTTTAGCTCATCTATTTTCGAATTATCGAACTTTAATTCTCAATTTAGTAATGATATGGATATCTATCTAATAATGATCATCGCACTAGGTCTTCTTGCTATAGGAGATTTAGTTGTTGGAGTTAGTAACGATGCGGTGAATTTTTTAAATTCAGCTATTGGGTCAAAAGTGTTGAGCTTTAGATCAATAATGATTGTTGCTAGTCTTGGAATAGCTGTTGGTGCTGTATTCTCTAGTGGGATGATGGAAGTAGCTAGAAAAGGGATTTTTAATCCTGATATGTTTTTCTTTTCGGAAATCATGATAATTTTTATGGCAGTAATGATTACTGACATTTTATTGTTAGATTTTTTTAATACCCTTGGGATGCCGACATCAACCACTGTTTCGATAGTCTTTGAATTATTAGGCGCAGCCGTTGCAGTTTCATTAATTAAAATATTTGCCGGAGGAGGAGAGTTTAGTGATTTATCACAATATATTAATGTAGCTAAAGCAACTCAAATAATATTTGGGATACTTCTTTCAGTATTTGTTGCTTTTAGTATTGGGGCAGTTGTTCAATATGTTTCAAGAATTTTACTTTCATTCAAATTCGAAGCAAAAGAAAAATGGGTCGGAGCTTTATTTGGAGGTGTAGCGCTTACCTCCATAACATATTTTATTTTGATGAAAGGCATCAAAGGAACTCCTTATGCAAAGGAAAGTTTTGAAATATTAAATGGCTCTACTATTGCCTCTTTTATGGAATCTAATGTTCTTGGAATTGCACTAGTAAGTTTTATAATTTTGTTTTTGTTTTCTGCTTTTTTAATTTATAGACTTAAAATCAATATTTATAAATTAATTATAGCAATCGGTACTTTTTCTTTAGCACTTGCATTTGCAGGAAATGATCTAGTTAATTTTATTGGAGTTCCAATTGCTGCATGGCAATCTTACGAAGCTTGGGTTGTATCGGGTGTTCCAGCAACAGAATTTTCTATGGGGATATTAGCTGCTAAAGTGCCAACACCTACCTTACTATTGTTGCTTGCTGGAATTATAATGGTTATTACATTGTGGTTCTCTTCACGAGCTAAAAATGTTGTTAAAACATCTATTGATTTATCTAACCAAGAAAATACTAAAGAAAGGTTTAAAGCAAATTTTTTATCTAGAGGGCTGGTTAGACTTTCCGTTAATGTTTCAAATGTGTTTTCAAAAGTAATTCCAATAAAAATACAAGCTCATATTGAAAGTCAGTTTGAAAAACCTTCAATAGAATTAGCTTCAAATAAGTCACTAGAATTACCTGCTTTTGATCAAATTAGAGCTGCTGTAAATTTAATGGTTGCTGCAATATTAATATCAATCGCTACATCTTTTAAACTTCCTTTATCAACTACTTATGTGACATTTATGGTTGCTATGGGAACTTCACTTGCTGATAGAGCTTGGGGAAGTGAAAGCGCAGTGTATAGAGTCGCTGGAGTACTTAACGTTATTGGGGGATGGTTTTTTACTGCATTTATAGCTTTTATAGGATGTGGGATAATGGCCTTTTTAATAAACCTAGGAGGGCCTTCTGCTGTTGCTATTTTATTGTTTTTAGCTTTAATAATCTTAGCTAAAAATTACATTTCTCATAAAAAAGATGTGGATCAAGTTAACAGTGAAGATGTTTTAAGTTTAGCGGAAAGCCGTTCAATTCAAGGACTAATAATAGAAAGCTCTAAAAACGTTTCTAAGGCGTCAAAAAAAATAAAAAATATCTTTATTAATTCAATTGATGGGTTAGCTACCCAAAATTTATCTGGTTTAAAAGCTAATAAAAAAGCCGTAAAAATTCTTTCAGAACAAATAGATAACTTAAGAAATGATTTGTTTTACTTTATTAAAAATTTAGATGAATCTACCATTAAAGGTGCTAGTAATTTTTACATAAATGTATTGGGTTCTCTAGAAGATATTGCTCAGTCCCTAGAATATATTTCAAAAATCACATTTAAACATATAAATAACAATCATAAAGCCTTAACCTTTAATCAAATTAGAGAGTTAAAAGAAATTAGTCTTCAATTAGAAACTTTATTTGACAGAGTGAAATTTGCTTTTTCTAAAAATAACTTTAATGAAATTCCTAATATTTTAGATATTAAACAAATTTTATTAGACTCTGTTAGAGAAAAAATTGATAATCAAATTTCTAGAACAAAATCTGAGGAATCAAGTCCTAAAAACACAACTCTTTACTTTAGCCTTCTAACTGAAACTAAAGATTTAATAAAGGCAACTATGGCAATGTTAGAGATTTACAATGAACAATATGATTCAAAAGTAAAACTTCCAAAAAGTAATGAATAATATTTTTTAATTATTTGACATAAAAAAAGCAATTCTTTCGAATTGCTTTTTTGTTGTTATATACAGAGTTTAAGATCCGCACATTAAGCAATCATCGTCCTCACTTTCTTTAGACTTTGCTAACATTTCTTTAAGTTCTTCTGGCGTAAGTGGCTCAACAGGAATGTTCGAAGGATTAGGCGCTGGCTTAGGTGCTGCTGCGCTTAAAGCAACGTCAGCTTTTGCAACTTTCTTTACTGGCTCTGATTTTTTCTTGTTGTCTAAAGTGAATTTGATTGCATCAACTGCTGATTTAGTTCTTAAATAATACATTCCCGTTTTTAACCCAGATTTCCAGGCGTAAAAGTGCATAGAAGTTAATTTAGCCATTGTAGCACCTTCCATGAACAAATTAAGTGATTGAGATTGATCAATAAAATATCCTCTATGTCTGGACATGTCAATAATGTCTTTCATGCTTAGTTCCCAGACAGTTTTATAAAGCTCTTTTATATCTTCAGGAATAATATCAATATGCTGAACTGACCCATTTGCCTTCATTAATTCTTGCTTTAGATCTTCAGTCCATAAACCAAGTTTTACCAAATCTTCTAATAAATGCTTGTTAACTACTATAAATTCTCCACTTAATACTCTTCTGGTGTAGATATTAGAAGTATAAGGTTCAAAACATTCATTGTTTCCTAAAATTTGAGACGTAGAAGCTGTGGGCATAGGAGCTACTAAAAGTGAATTTCTAACTCCATGCTTTTTTATTTCTTTTCTAAGACTTCCCCAGTCCCATCTTCCACTCAATTCATTATCCTCGATTCCCCATAAATTATGCTGAAATTCTCCTTTAGAAATAGGAGATCCTTTGTAAGTTTTGTAAGCTCCATCTTTTTGAGCTTCTTCCATTGAAGCAGTTAAAGCAGCAAAGTAAATAGTCTCAAAAATTTCTTGATTCAGCTTTTTAGCTTCGTCAGATGTAAATGGTAATCTTAACATTATAAATGCATCCGCAAGACCTTGAACTCCTAGTCCAACTGGACGGTGTCTAAAGTTAGAATTCTTAGCTTCTGGGACTGGATAATAATTACGATCAATTACTCTATTTAAGTTTATCGTAGCCTGTTTTGTTACTCTAAAAAGTTCATCATGATCAAAAGAATTATCCTTAACAAACATTGGTAAGGCAATTGACGCTAGATTACATACCGCTACTTCATCCTCAGATGTATACTCCATAATCTCAGTACATAAATTAGAAGATTTAATCGTTCCTAAATTCTTTTGATTCGATTTTCTATTTGCAGCATCTTTATAAAGCATATAAGGTGTCCCAGTTTCAATTTGAGATTCTAAAATTTTATCCCATAAATCTCTAGCCCTTATCGTTTTTCGACCTTTATTTTCAGATTCATATTTTAAATATAATTTATCAAACTCATCTCCATAACAATCTTGTAAACCTGGACATTCGTTAGGGCACATTAAAGTCCATTTATCATCATCTTTTACCCTTTTCATAAATAAATCCGAGATCCACATAGCATAGAATAAATCTCTTGCTCTCATTTCTTCTTTACCGTGATTCTTTTTTAAATCAAGAAAATCAAAAATATCCGCATGCCAAGTTTCCAGGTAGATAGCAAATGATCCTTTTCTTTTCCCCCCTCCTTGATCAACATAACGAGCGGTGTCATTAAAAACTCTTAACATTGGAACTATTCCATTAGAAGTTCCATTAGTCCCAGCTATATATGATCCCGTGGCTCTTATATTATGAATTGACAACCCTATACCTCCAGCAGACTGAGAGATCATGGCTGTTTGTTTTAAAGTGTCATAAATCCCGTCTATACTATCGTCTTTAGTTGTCAATAAAAAACATGATGACATTTGGGGTTTTGGAGTGCCTGCATTAAACAATGTCGGAGTAGCATGAGTAAAATACTTTTTTGACATTAAGGTGTACGTTTCAATAGCTGCATCTAAATCATCCATATGAATTCCTATTGAAACTCTCATTAGCATGTGCTGTGGTCTTTCAGCAACTTTTCCATTTAGCTTTAAAAGATAAGATCGTTCTAGTGTTTTAAATCCAAAATAGTCATAATGAAAATCTCTGTTATAAATAATAGTGGAGTCTAAAAGCTCTGCATTTTTGCTAATAACGTCGTAGACTTCATCAGCTAATAAAGGAGATTTTTTGCCATTTCTGGGATTTACATAAGTATACAAATCAGACATCGTTTCAGAAAAAGACTTCTTAGTGTTTTTATGTAGGTTCGAAACAGAAATTCTAGCAGCTAGTTTTGCATAATCAGGGTGGGTTGTAGTCATAGTAGCCGCTATTTCTGCAGCCAAATTATCTAATTCTGAAGTAGTAACTCCATCATACAGGCCTTCAATAACCCTCATTGACACTTTAACTGGATCTACTAATTCATTTAAAGTATAACAAAGTTTTCTAACTCTAGACGTTATCTTGTCGAACATTATTGGCTCTTTATGGCCGTCTCTTTTTACTACATACATATGCTTAAACTTTAATATATTATATACCCTTGTTTTGATCTAGGCAAGAAAAACTCTCTAGATGTTAAAAATCCTCGTCAGTACTAAACCCAGCAGATTTAGTGTCATTGTTTAAAACGCCCGCTTTTTGATATTCTGAAACTCTTTTTTCAAAAAAGTTTGTTTTGCCTTGAAGCGAAATCATATCCATAAAATCAAATGGATTAGTAACGTTATACTCTTTTTCACAATTTAACTCTACTAACAATCTGTCAGTAACAAATTCTAAATATTGAACCATAAGCTTTGAATTCATCCCAATCAAGCTTGCAGGAAGTGACTCGGTGATAAATTCTCTCTCAATATTTAATGCATCTACTAAAATTTCTCTTATTCTTTTCTTTGGCACCTGGTTAACTAAGTGATTATTATGAAGATGAACAGCAAAATCACAATGTACTCCTTCGTCTCTAGAAATTAATTCATTAGAAAATGAAAGTCCCGGCATTAGCCCTCTTTTTTTAAGCCAAAAAATTGAACAAAACGCTCCAGAAAAAAAGATTCCTTCAACTGCAGCAAAAGCAATTAATCTTTCAGCGAAAGAATCAGAGTCAATCCACTTTAGAGCCCAATCAGCCTTCTTTTTTATTGCTGGAAAAGTTTCAATAGCGTTGAAAAGGTTATCTTTTTCTTTAGGGTCTTTAACGTATGTGTCAATTAACAAGGAGTAAGTTTCTGAATGAATATTCTCCATCATAATCTGAAAGCCATAGAAAAACTTAGCTTCTGAATATTGAACTTCATTAACGAAATTTTCAGCTAAATTCTCATTTACAATTCCGTCTGAAGCTGCAAAAAATGCCAAAATATGCTTTATAAAGTACCTTTCATCATCAGTTAATTTCTCTTTCCAATCATTAAGGTCTTCACTTAAATCTATTTCTTCAGCTGTCCAAAAACTAGCTTCACATTTCTTGTACCATTCCCATATATCGTGATGTTCAATAGGAAAAATAACAAATCTATTTTTATTTTCTTGTAAAATTGGTTCAACTGTAGACATAATTAAAAGTGATGGTTATTTAAAATTAATAAATATTGTTGTTGTTGTGTTACACAAAGATTCTAAAATGTTTCCAAAAATAAAAGGAGTACTTATTCACAAAGCAGGCTAGTTCTTAACAAAAAAACATTCAAGTAAAAACCGTTTCAACAAACTATCGATTATAATATACTGGACAAAAGCAAGTTAGTGTTATTGTGTGAGTTTTATTTTTTAAAACAACTTAAATGTTATTTTTTTTTGAAATTTTTTCTAGTGAATTATACCACTCGTTTCCAAACTTGCGAATTAAAGCTTCTTTAACAAATTCGAAAACTGGCTTTTTTAGTTCCGCTCCAAGTGAACAAGCGTCGGAACAAATACTCCAATTATGATAATTTACCGCAGTAAATTCTGAATATTCTTTTATTCTAATAGGATAAAGGTGACAGGATATTGGTTTGTTGAAATTAATTTTTTTATCCTTATAAGCTTTTTCAATTCCACAAGATAAAGTTCCGTTTGATTGATAATGAACATATACGCAAGCCTTGTTATTTAATAAAGGTGTCTCTATTGACCCATCATCTAGAGCTACAAAAGCTCCTTTAGATTTAATTATTTTATTTGCATTATCACTTAAATATTCTGATATTTTATTATAGTTTTTTTGTAAACTCTCAGCTTCTTGTTTGTCCAATGGAGCTCCAGCTTCCCCCTCAATGCAACAGGCTCCTTTGCAAGCAGAAATATTACAATGAAAATTTTTCTCGATTATTTCTTCAGAAACTAAAGTATTCTCTATTCTAAACATTTGATGAAAATAATAAATATGTCAAGGAAATCATTTTATTATAAATTATATTTGCTTAAAATTAATTAAATGGTTAACGCTAAAGAGGTTTTAACAGTTGGAATGATTCTTTTTGCAGTAATCAATATAATTGGAAGTGTTCCTGTCATTATATCTCTTAAAAAGAAGGTAGGCCATATTCAATCAGAAAAAGCATCCATTGTTTCTGTAATAATAATGATTGCTTTTTTGTTTATTGGAGAAGAAATCTTAAATATAATTGGTATTGATGTTAATTCTTTTGCAGTTGCCGGTTCTTTTGTTATTTTTTTTATTTCATTAGAAATGGTTTTAGGAATTTCTCTTTATAAAGACGAAACACCTGAAACAGCGTCTATAATTCCTATTGCATTTCCTTTAATTGCTGGGGCTGGCACACTAACTACCTTACTATCTTTAAGAGCGGAATTTCATGTGGTCAACATCATAATTGCAATTATTGTGAATATGCTATTTGTTTATTTAGTACTTAAATTTTCCGGAAAAATTGAAAGAATTTTAGGCACGGCTGGGATAGGAGTTGTTAGAAAAGTTTTTGGCGTAGTTTTAATGGCAATTGCTGTTAAATTATTTGAAAGCAATGTTCAGGAATTATTTTAATTAGTATGAAAAATTACATTTTTATAATATTAGCGATTGTCTTATTAGTTTTCAATATAACTAAATTGGATTTTGAAAATATTTATTCTAACGACAGTAAAATTGCTTTAATTGGTGTGCTAGCCTGTTCATGTGCAATTATCCTTTTGGTTATTCTTCATTTATCCAAAAAAATTAAGAATAAAACTAAAAATTAAAAATCTAGAACATGAGCAATCTCTATTCCAGATTTTTTTAGAAAATCCAGTCCAGACGTGTCCTTATATTCTTTATTATAAACCAGTCTGGTGATCCCTGATTGAAAAATAAGCTTACTACACTCCCTGCAAGGAGAAAGCGTGATGTATAACGTTGCTCCTTTACTTGACTGGGTCGAAGCTGAAACTTTCATAATAGCATTCGCTTCCGCATGAAGCACATACCACTTTGTGTAATTTTTTTCATCCTCACAAACATTTTCAAATCCGGTTGGAGTTCCGTTATAACCATCTGATATGATCATTCTGTCTTTTACAATTAAGGCGCCAACTTGCCTTCTTTTACAATAAGACAATTTTGCCCACTCTAATGCCATTTTTAAATAAGCGATATCATATTTTTTCTGTTTATTCAATTCCATTTTATAACATATTTATAATCATGCTTATCGAAACCCCCATAATAATGCTTGAGCTAATAATTTTGTATTTAGAAAAATACTTTAAACTCAGCTTTATTATTGCCAAATTAACAAACAAAATTCCCAATACAATAATTAATTGTGAAAACTCTACTCCAATTGCAAATCCCAATAGGGGGTTCAACTTAGAGTCAACAGGAAATGTAATCTGATTAAAATAATTTCCAAATCCAAACCCATGAATTAAACCAAAAAATAACGAGAAGTTTAATTCGAAAAATTTATTTGAGTTCTTCTTAGTGTTGTTTAAAATATTATTTAACGCTGTAATTAGAATAGTTATTGGAATTAATAATTCGATTATTTTTTCTGAGGGATTGTAAATTTCAAAAGCTGATAAAATTAATGAAAAAGTATGGCCAATAGTAAATAAAGTAACTAACCAAAACACTGTCTTAATTTCCCTGAACGAAAATGGTAGTGTTAAGGCTAATAAAAACAAAAAATGATCATACGCGTTCCAATCTAAAACGTGAGAAAACCCTAATTCGAAATAAAAAACTAATTCTTGCATTACAAAACTATTTTAAAACTACTAAAACTTATTTAAAACCCTCTTTCCTTCTTAATACTTTCATATGCTTTTTGAATTTTTTGAAATTTATCTTGTGCCGCTTTAACATAAGCACTCCCTAAATGCTGAACCTTGTCTGGATGATGCTTTTTTGCTAAATCCCTGTAGGCTCTTTTTACTTGTTGGTTAGTTGCAGATTTTTCAATTTCTAATATTTTATATGCCCCACCTACTTCATTAACAAACATTGCTTTAATGCTAAGAAAATCCGCATAAGAAAGTCTTAATAAATTTGAGAATTCTAATAGCTTTTCTATTTCCAAGGAACTAACATTTCCGTCAGCCTTAGCAATTCCAAACAAAAAATGAATGACTTGAATTCTACTTGCATAATTCAATCCAGAATTAAATAAAGTAGATATTTTTAAAGGAGAAATCCCTATGTCTTTTAGGTTATCATTAAAAATTTTAAATGTTGAATTAGCTCTTTCTTTTCCGTAAGCCGAAACAAAGTAGGTTCTAACATAATCTAATTCCTGCTTAGTAACCCTGCCGTCTGCTTTAATCACTAAGGATGCTAGAGCTAGTAAATTTAATTCAAACTCCTGAGATGAAATATTATTAATTTTTGATTTTTTGAACTTACTTGAGCTAATGTTCTCTACAATAATTCCTAAAAAATATCCTATAATAGCTCCTGGAAACCTAAAAAAACTATAACCTAAAAACGCAAATATCCATTTTGACATAATAAACTTTAATAATGCGAATTTACAAATGTCATTTTAAAATTGATTTGTTTTTAAGATCTTTCTTATCTTTGATCAAAATAAAATTAATTATGTACCCAGCTGAACTTGTTAAGCCCATGAGAGAAGATCTTACTTCTGTAGGATTTATTGAGTTAACGGACTCTAATGACGTGAAAACTAATATTGCAAATAGTAAATCTGCCGTTTTAATTGTTAATTCAGTATGCGGGTGTGCTGCTGCTAACGCAAGACCAGGAGTGAAAGACTCTTTAAATAATGATAAAAAGCCTGAGCAATTATTTACTGTTTTTGCTGGTGTTGATAAAGAAGCCACAGATAGCGCAAGAAACCTAATGGTTCCTTTTCCTCCATCATCTCCATGTATAGCGATTTTTAAAGATGGAGAGTTGGTTCATATGCTAGAAAGACACCATATTGAAGGTAGGTCTTCAGAAATAATTAGCGAAAACCTTAAACAGGCTTACGATCAATACTGTTAAGTTTCTAAATTAGAATTCAGGCTTTCTTTTATTTAGAAAAGAATTTGTCCCTTCAATAAAATCAGAATTTTGAAAACAAGATCCAAACGCCTTGATTTCACTTTCAAATCCATTTTTGTTTGGCTCAAAAGCTAAATTAACTAGAGATATAACTTCTTTTTGAGCAAAAGGAGAATTATTAATTAAAATATTTGCTGTCTCAATACATTTCTTATTTAAGTCTTCTGATTCACAAACTAAGGAAACCATTCCCATTTCTAAAGCTTGACTTGAATCAATCATTTTTCCAGTTAAAATTAACTCTAAAGCTCTTCCTTTCCCAATTATTTGAGGGAGTCTTTGAGTGCCACCATATCCAGGGATAAGTCCTAATGTTGTTTCTGGGAACCCCATTTTAGCATTCCTTCCGCTAATTCTTATGTGACATGCTAAGGCTAGTTCTAATCCTCCTCCAAGAGCGTAACCATTGATAGCTGCAATTATTGGTTTAGAAAAACTATCTATATAATTAAACACTTTTTGGTGTCCAGATCTCGCCATTTCTTCGCCTTCTTTTTTTGAATACTTTGAAAACTCTTTAATGTCAGCTCCAGCTACAAAAGCTTTATTACCCGAGCCAGTGATTATTATTACTCTAACTGAATTGTCAAATTCTAGACTTTTAAGAGCTTTATTGATTTCAGATAAAGTTTCTAAATTAAGAGCGTTTAAGTTGTCAGGTCTTTCAATTGTAAGTAAGCTAATTTTATTTTTATTTTTTAAACTGATGTTTTTAAAATTCATTTTAATTATTTTAAAATTGGAAAATAAATTGAAAAAGTAGTTCCATGGTTAACTTTGGAAGTGAAAGTAATTTCACCGTCATATGAATTAACTATATTTTTAACCATTCCTAATCCTAGTCCCATTCCACTGGATTTGGTTGTAAAGTTAGGTTCAAATATCTTGTTTCTTATTGGTGTTGAAATGCCTGTTCCATTATCTTTAATATCTATAAAAACATTATTCTTTTTCTTTTTTATTATTACCTGAATTAAAGGGTTCTCAATTGATTCACAAGCTTGAAGTGCATTTTTAATAAGGTTTGTAATTATTCTGACCATTTGTGCTCTATCAATATTAACCTGAACGTCGTAAAGCTCAGAAGAAAATTCTATTTGTTTTTCATTAAAAATCTCTAAAGCTAATTTAACAGTTTGAATTATATTTATTTTTTCTCCCAGCTGAGCTGGCATTTCTGCAAAATTTGAAAAAGCTGAAGCTATCGAACTCATAGTCTCTATTTGCTGTATCAATGTTTGAATAAATTCATCTAATTTATTGTTAATATTAGGGTCGTTTATATCAAAACTTCTTTGAAAGCTTTGAACACTTAACTTCATTGGCGTTAAAGGATTTTTGATTTCATGAGCGACTTGTTTAGCCATCTCTCTCCAGGCTTGTTCTTTATTAGATTTAGATAATTTTTCTACACTTTCATCTAACATGTCGACCATCTTATTGTAAGAGTTGACCAAACTATAGATTTCTTTACTTCTAGGTTTAACTTCAATTTTAGTATTAGTTTTATCAAGTCGTGTTTGATTCATCTTGTAGGCAATTTCGGAAATCGCTCTAGTAATATAAACGGACACAAAATAGGAGATAACAATTGATAGAATTAATAAAAACAAATAAACTTCTAAAAGAATAATAATAAAAGAATCCAGTTCATATGTGTTTAAATTATCATCATCCGAATATGGTAAATTCAGAATCCATAAAGGATTAAAATCCTCATCGAGAATTAAAGAATAAGAAGACCTATACTGCTTGTCTTCTTCTTTAGAAATTTGAATTGTTTTTGAATCTTTATTTTTTAAAATATTTATTAATAATTCTTTTTTTATATTTTTAATATTATTCTTAGGTAGAGTAGAGTTAATCAAACTTCCATCGGTATTATAAATGCTGAAATTTACACTTTGAACATCAGCTATTTGATAAATTTTTTCAATTAAAACAGAATCTAATTCAGCTCTACTTATTTCTTTATTAGATTCAAGAAAAAAATATGCTATACTTCTTTGAATTTGAGCTTCTTTTCTTTCTAAACGCTGTTCGTGATATTTATCTGATTGAGTTCTAAATTGAGGAATAGTAATGATTGATATTAGAAAAAATGTAATTATAACTAAAGCTGTCATTGCTATAAAAACTCTAGCTCTTAAAGACAAATTTGTTTTAGTATTAATCATTTTTTCTAACTTTTTTATAAATTTTAATTAATACAAATAGTACTATTATAAAACCTATTAATGATAAGATAGAATAAATCCAACTAATATTGTTTTTAAGAACCACCAAAAAAACAACTGAAAACAAAACAATTGTTGCTATTTCGTTCCAAATCCTCATAAAATTTGACGAATAGTTAATAATTCCTGACTGCATTTGTTTGAATATAAGATGTGTTTTAATATGATATAAAATTAAAATTAATACAAAAAATAATTTAACAATCATCCAGTCTTCGTTTAACCAATTTGGCACTAATATCAATAGCCAAGATCCAAAAAAAATAGTAAGTATTGCTGAAGGCCATGTGATTATATACCATAATCGGAACATCATTAGTTTAAACTGGTCAATTAAAATTGTTTTCGCAGGTTCTGGCTTAAAAGAAGCTTCTATGGTATAAATAAACAATCTTGGTATGTAAAACAGTCCTGCAAACCAGGTTATTACAAAAATAATATGTAATGATTTTATGTAGTTATAATATTCCAATTTCTATATTAATTAAGATACTGCCCATTCGTCAACCCACCTGCTTAATGTTTTAACCCAATCTAAATCATCATTTAAACAAGGTATTACGTGAAATTGTTCTCCACCCTTTTCAATAAAATCTTCTTTTGCTTCCATTCCTATTTCTTCTAAGGTTTCTAAACAATCTGAAACAAATGCCGGAGTAACAATAGCCATATTTTTGGTGCCAGATTTAGCAAAGCCTTCAATAACCTTGTCTGTATATGGTTTTAGCCAAGGCTGTCCAGCTAGTCGAGACTGAAAAGAACTGGAATAGGTGCCTTCTTTTAATCCTAAATACTCAACAACTTTTTTGGTTGTTTCATAGCACTGATGTCTGTAACAAAAATCATGTGCCGGCGATGTTGTTTGACAACAACTACCATCAATTTTACAATGAGATTTAGTTATATCCGTTTTCCTAATGTGTCTTTCTGGAATTCCATGATAAGAAAAAAGCAGGTGTTCCCACTCTTTATCTTTTAAATAGTCCTGAACTGAATTTGACAATACTCTAATATAATCTGAATGGTTATAAAATGCTGGAAGGTTAGTGAATTTTATTTTTGGGAAAAATTCATTTTTAATTTGGTCTGCTAAAACTAAAATTGTTTCAGTAGATGCCATAGCATGTTGGGGGTATAAAGGAATTAATAAAATCTCATCTATTCCCTTGTTTACCAGCTCTTCTATTCCAGATTTAATTGATGGATTGCCATATCTCATAGCCAATGCCATAGGGACTGAAGTTATTTTTTTGACCTTATTTATTAATCTATTAGATAAAACGATTAATGGCGACCCTTCATCCCACCAGATTTTTTTATAGGCTCTTGCAGATTTTTTTGGTCTTGTATTTAAAATTATTCCCTTGACCAATAAGGTTCTAAGCCATAACGGCTCATCAATTACCCTTTCGTCCATAAGAAATTGAGATAAATATTTTTTTACATCTTTTTTCTCTGGACTATCTGGTGACCCTAGATTAATAAGTAGTACTCCTTTCATATGATAATTTATATTGACATTAAATATTTTTTAGGCGTAGTGCCAAATTTTTTTTTAAAAGCATTAATAAAATGAGTTGCTGTGCTATATCCTACTTTTAACGCTACCTCGTTTACGTTATAATTTTTTGAGGATAATAATCGTTTAGAAACTTGCATTTTATAATCAAGCAGAAAAGCATAAACTGAGGCCCCATATACTTGTTTAAATCCTTCTTTTAGTTTTTTAAGACTAATTTCCGCCTCTGAAGCTAATTCAATTAGTGTGGGAGGTTCAATCATTTTAGAAATAATAATTTCTTTTGCTTTTCTTATTTTTTTTATGTTTTGATCATCCATTAAAAAGGGGCATTGCTCCACATCCATTTCTTTACTTTTATTAAAATAAAGACTCATTAATTCAAAGATTTTCGCTCTTAAATAAAGTTTATACATGCTTTGTCCTATAGACTGCTGTAATATTTGATTTAGAACAACTGCAATCATTGGGCCAATTTGTTTTTCTTTATATAATTTATTGCCAATATTTTCTTCATTTAAAAATGAAATTTGATTTGCTTCGTTGGAAAATAAGCTATGAAATTTTTTTATTGAAATTAAGATTGAAAGTACTGAGCTATTAGGATCTAACAAAAGATTAATTGGAAGCTTTTTGACAGGATTGTATAATAATATAGAATTTTCCTCTACAACTGGAAAGCTATAAGTATCATTATTGTATTGAAACTTGGAAGCTCCTTTTATACAAAAATGAAACTGAATGTAAGTCCTATCAATATCATAATATTGCGATGAATGAAACTCACTATCATTAATCTGTTTTAAAAAAATTATACCTTCTTCTACATTAAAACTTTCTACGGATCCTTTTGCGATATTTTTTTGTTTAATTTCCATTTTAATCACTATTTAGAAGGGTTCTAAATTATAGCACCTTAATCATCCCTCTTCATCTGTAAAAATATTAAATTTATATCGATTTTTTTAATGTTTTTTCAAAAATTCTTTCATAGTTATTTATAGACCCTTAAAGGTTATTTTTAGAAATTATTGAATATTATTTTTGATTTATAAAAATAAAACTTTTATTATTGAATTCGCCATCTATAAATGTTATTGGTATTAGTTATAAAAATGCTAATACTAACGTAAGAGGAAAGTTTAGCTTAGACAAATCTCAGTCAAAAACTTTAATCCTAGAAGCAAAAAAAATTAAAATAAATTCAATAATTGTAAATTCCACTTGCAATAGGGTAGAAATTTATTTTAATTCATCTAATACAGTAAAAGTCATTGAGCTATTGTGTCAAGTTAGTAGAGGAACTATCAAAGAATTTCATGATTACGGATATGTTTATAGTGGAAGTCTAGCTGTAAATCATTTATTCAGAGTTGGAACAGGGTTAGACAGCCAGATTTTAGGAGATTTTGAAATAATAGCTCAACTAAATCAAAGTTTTAAAAGAGCAAAAGATTTAAAAACAATTGACCCATATTTTGAAAGACTTTTTAATATGGTTAAGCATGCTAGTAAACGAATTAAAAATGAAACTAACATTTCCTCCGGCGCTACTTCAGTATCATTTGCCGCAGTGAGATATATTCTAGATAATATTACAGAGGTCAAATCAAAAAAAATTTTATTATTTGGAACTGGTAAAATTGGCAGGAACACTTGTGAAAATTTAGTAAAACACACTTCTAATAAACAAATAACTCTAATTAACAGAACTGAGAATAAAGCAAAAATTATTGCCGGTAAATTTAAATTGATTGTAAAAAATATTTCTGAATTAAATTCTGAAATATCTCAGAGTGATGTTTTAATTGTTGCCACCTCTTCAAATAAACCAACTGTAACTAACAAAAATATATCGGTTTCTAAACCCCTACTGATACTAGACCTTTCTGTTCCTAAAAATGTAAATGAAAATTTAGTTACAAATTCTAATATTAAACTATTAGATTTAGACTATTTGTCGAATGTAACTGATTTAAATAAAGAAAATAGAAAAAAGTTTATTCCAGATGCAGAAAAAATAATACAAGAAGTAACCGAAGATTTTGAATTATGGCTAGAAACAAGAAAATTTGCTCCTACTGTAAATGAATTAAAAACTAAGCTTAAAAAGTTACAGTCAGACAAAATTAATACGCTAAAGAAAAAATCTTCAAATGTTGATGAAGATAATCTACAACAGGTCTCTGAACATTTAATTCAAAAAATAACTAATCAAGTGGCTAATTACTTAAAAGAGAGTAAAGAGTTTGATAAAGAATTAAAGTCTATTAGAAATATTTTTCAGTTAGATTCAAATGGACAATAAAATAAGAATAGGAACTAGGGGGAGTAAATTAGCTCTTTGGCAAGCAAATTTTGCTAAGTCAGTACTTGAAAAAGAAAATGTTAAGGCTGAAATAGTAATAATTAAGTCTTCTGGGGATTTAAATCAATCTATACCCTTATATGAGTTTGGCGTTACTGGAATATTTACAAAAAGTCTTGACCAAGCATTACTCAACAATAAAATTGATATTGCTGTACATAGTCTTAAAGATGTTCCTATTGAACCTGCAAAAGGACTGAAAATAAATTGTGTATTTAAAAGAGCTGATCCCATGGATGTATTGGTTTTGAAAAATGATACAATAAATTTTGAAAAAAAATTGACGATTGCTACTAGTAGTATTAGAAGAAAATGCCAGTGGCTAAATAAATATCCTCATCATGAAATTGCTGTTTTGAGAGGAAATATAGATTCGCGATTAGAAAAAATTAATAAAAACGATTGGGATGGGGCAATATTTGCTAAAGCTGGATTAGATAGGTTGTCAATAAATTCCAACAAAATGATAGTGCTAGACTGGATGATTCCATCCGCAGCACAAGGAACAATTGGAATTGCATCAAGAGAAGAAGATTTAGAATTAAATGATTTGCTTGACAAAATTAACTGTAAAGAAACCATGCATTGTGTGAATCAAGAAAGAGAATTTTTACAATTAATGGGGGGAGGGTGTACTATGCCTATTTCCTCTTATGCTAGAATAAATGACAACAAATTGATTTTCATCTCAAACCTATGCTCAATTGACGGAAAAGACTCTATCTCACAAACTGAGATTTATAATAAAACTGATCTTAAGGCAGGAAAGAAAAGTTGTGAAAAGATACTAAGCAGTGGTGGTGTGAAAATTTTTGAAAACTTGAAAAATCTAAAATGACAAAGCTTAAAATTCTTTCAACAAAAAAATTAAATATAACTAATCAAGATTTGTTTAAAGCTAGCAACTTAGATTTAACTCAACATGACTTTATTAGTACGTCAACAACTACATTTAAACTTCCTAATCATAATGGTGCTTGGATTTTTACAAGTAAATCTGCAGTCAATGCCGTTTTTTTATCAAAAGAAAAAATAAAGTGTATTGGTAAAACAATCTATTGTGTGGGAGAAAATACAAAATCATTATTATTGAAAAATGGTCAAAAAGTGATAAAAATGACTAAAAATTCATCAAAATTAGCCGATTTTATTAAAAAAACCGCAAAAAATGAAAATTTTGTATTTTGCTGTGGAAGTATAAAAAATAAAGCCTTTAACACTTTTTTTAAAAAAAATAACATCACTTTAACAGAAATTCCTGTTTATAAAACCATTTTAAATTCAAAAAAATTTGAAAAGAAGTTTAATGGAATAATGTTTTTTAGTCCAAGTGGTGTGAAAAGTTATTTAGAAAAAAATTCTTTTGATGACAATGCTTGTATTTGTATTGGAGAAACTACTTCAAATTATGTTTCAAAGTTCTCAAAAAATATAATCACCTGTGATAGCCCATCCATTAATAATGTGATAACCCTAACTATTAATTTATTTAAACATGAGTCAAATTAAAAATCCATTGTTTTTAAAGGCATTAAAAGGAGAAACTGTTAGCAGGCCTCCCGTGTGGATAATGAGACAAGCTGGAAGATACTTGCCAGAATTTATGGTTTTAAAAAATAAATATGATTTTTTTACAAGATGTCAAACTCCTGAACTTGCAGCTGAAATTACTATGATGCCAATAAAAAAAATTGGGGTCGATGCTGCTATTCTATTTAGTGACATTCTTGTGATTCCTCAGGCAATGGGCGTAAATGTAGAGATGAAAAATAATTTTGGTCCTTATATCGAATTTCCTATTCAATCAAAATCTGATGTAATTAACCTAAATACTCAAAATGTTGAAGATCATTTAAATTATGTTTTTGAGGCAATTAAACTAACTAAAGACGCTTTAAATAATGAAATTCCTTTAATAGGATTCGCAGGTTCCCCATGGACCATTTTATGTTATATGGTTCAAGGAAGTGGTTCAAGAAATTTTGATAAAGCAAAAAATTTCTGTTTTAAAAATCCAGAACTAGCTCAAATGCTGCTAAGTAAAATAACGATGATAACTATCGAATATTTAAAACTAAAAATTAAAGCTGGTGTTGATGCAATTCAAATATTTGATTCTTGGGGAGGCGTATTATCTCATTCAGATTATCAATTGTTTTCGTTTCCATACATACAACAAATAACAGCGGCACTAAACAAAACTAGTCCTGTTATAATTTATCCTAAAGGATGCTGGCATGCGCTTTCCGATTATTCTAAAATTGGAGCTTCTGCAATAGGATTAGACTGGACTTGTTCCGCAAGAAATGCTCGTTATTTAACTCAAAATAACGTTACTCTTCAAGGAAATTTTGATCCAAGCAGATTGTTTTCATCTAAAAAAACCATCATATCACAAACTAAACAAATGCTAAATGATTTTGGAAAAGACAAATACATTGTAAATTTGGGACACGGGATATTACCTAATACTCCAGTCGAAAATGTTCAGGCTTTTGTAGAAACAATTAAGAACTTCAATTAGCATGAAAAATAAGTTTTCTAATTATATTGATGAATTGCAGAAAAACATAACAGATGTTTGTGAAAAACTCGATGGTAAATCTAAGTTTATAAAAAATCCTTGGAAAAGAAGTGAAGGTGGTGGTGGACTGACGATGGTGATTGAAGATGGAAACGTTTTTGAAAAAGGCGGGGTAAATGTTTCTAAAATATTTGGGAAACTTCCAAAAATTATTGCTGAGCAGCTTAATGTCAATGGTGCTGATTTTTTTGCTTGTGGACTAAGTTTAGTTTTGCATCCAAAAAATCCGATGGCTCCAACAGTACATGCTAATTTTAGATATTTTGAAACCTATAAAGATGGTGCATTAATAGATCAGTGGTTTGGTGGGGGGACCGATTTAACCCCTTATTATTTATTTCAAAAAGATGCTATTCATTTTCATGAAGTTTGTAAAAAAACTTGTGATAGACACAATAAAGGTTTTTATCAAAAATATAAAAGGAAATGCGATGAATACTTTTGGAATTCACACAGGAATGAAGCCAGAGGAATCGGTGGGCTATTCTTTGATTATTGCAGACCCAATAAAAAAATGTCAATAAATGATTGGTTTTTATATGTTTCTGATTTAGGAAATTCTTTTCTTGATTCATATGTGCCAATAATTGAAAGAAGAAAAAAATTGTCATATAATGATGAAAATAAAAAATGGCAAGAAATTAGACGTGGCAGGTATGTTGAATTCAACCTTTTACATGACAAAGGCACTCTTTTTGGATTAAAAACGAACGGCAGAATTGAGAGTATTTTCATAAGCTTACCTCCAAAAGCTCAATGGGTCTATGATTTTAATCCAAAAAAAAACAGTGAAGAACACAAGCTTGTAGAAATTTTAAAATCTCCCATTAAATGGGTGTAAATTCTAAAAATATGTTTCCATTAAATAGAAATCGTAGGTTAAGATCCAAATCTTCATTAAGGAATTTAGTAAGAGAATCTTCTTTAAGTCCAAATGATTTTATTGTTCCTCTTTTTATTTGTGAGGGCGAAAAAATTAAAGAAGAAATAAAGTCTATGCCTGAATATTATAGATTAAGTCTTGACAATTTAAAAAAAGAAGTAAGAGAATTGTGGGGTATTGGGATTCAGGCCATTTTATTGTTTGTTAAAGTCCCTGATAAGCTTAAAGATAATGCTGGAAGTGAAGCTGTAAATGAAGATGGGCTTATGCAAAGAGCTATTAAAGAGATTAAAAATACAGTTCCTGAAATTACCATAATGACAGATATAGCTCTTGATCCTTACTCAATTCATGGTCATGATGGAATCGTAAAGAACAATCTTATTTTAAATGACGAAACCAATGAAGTGCTCTCAAAAATGGCTTTATCACATGCTATGTCTGGTGCGGATGTATTGGCGCCTAGTGATATGATGGATGGAAGAGTATTAGCAATAAGACAAGAATTAGAGAAAAACGGATTTCATGACACCTCAATTATGAGTTATAGCGCTAAGTATGCCTCGTCTTTTTACGGCCCATTTAGAGATGCGCTGGGTTCCAAACCTGGGTTTGGAGATAAAAAAACCTATCAAATGGATATCGGAAATAGGACAGAAGCAATAAAAGAAGCGCTTTCAGATATTGAGGAGGGGGCGGATATTTTAATGATCAAGCCTGGAATAGCTTATTTAGATATCGTTAGGGACATTAAAAATACTATAAATGTTCCGCTAGCTGTATATCAAGTAAGTGCAGAATATGCCATGGTAAAGGCAGGTGCTAGATTAGGATGGATAAATCACGATGAGATAATGATGGAGCAATTAAACTCTATCAAAAGAGCTGGCGCTAATATGATAGTCTCTTATTTTGCTAAAGAAGCTATCAAATTAATCTCTTAATTTTTGATACATTAGTAGTGTATGAAACGTTTAAAAAGTAAAACTGGATTAGTATTAGCTTTATTTTTAATTTTTGGTGGGTTTAATTTTAGTTCTGATATAATTTACTTATCCGAATTAGTTAGTGCCTTTTATAAAATTCAAAGAACTAAAGCAGATATCACTGATTATAAATTTTTTGATAATATTGATATTCCCAAAAGTGAAAGCCCACAAGCTTGGCCAATCCATAAAAACTACAACAAGGCTAATTCAACAGATAAGTTAATTTCTAAAAACACATCTCTTGGAACAATCGCTTTTTTAATTATTAAAAACGATTCCATATGGCATGAAAAATATTATGAAGGATATAATAAAAACTCCTATAGTAATTCTTTTTCTATGTCCAAAAGTATAGTTTCAGCTACAATGGGAAAGGCAATTCAAGAGGGGTTTTTTAATGATCTAAATGACAAGGTTGGATCTTATATTCCTAATTACAATGAGGGTTTTGCTTCACAACTAACCATTGGTGATTTATCAAGTATGTCTTCTGGAATGAAATGGAATGAAAGTTATACTAATATCTTTGGCGTAACAGCAAGAGCATATATTGGGAGCAATTTAAATGACCTGGTAAAGTCAAGGCCTATTATCAAAAAGCCTGGCGAATCATTTAAATATTTAAGTAGTGACACTCAGCTTTTAGCAATGACTATTGAAAAAGCTACTAAAAGAAAATTATCTGACTTAGTTTATGATTGGTTTTGGAATCCTATGGGTGCCGAAAACAATGCCTTATGGCAAGTAGACAATATCAAAACAAATACAGAAAAAGCATATTGTTGCTTTAATTCTAATGCTAGAGATTTTGCAAAATTTGGAAAACTATATAAAGATAATGGTCTTTGGAATGGTAAACGATTGTTAGATTCAGCTTTTGTAAAAAAATCTTTGACAGCTAGGTTTCTTGCGAGTCCTGAGTATGGATATGGATTTTGGCTTGGAAAATTTCAAGAAAAAAATTATTTTGCTATGAGAGGACATTTAGGTCAATACGTGATTGTATTTCCCAAAGAAAACATACTTATTGTACGCCTTGGCAGAATGGAAGAAAACACTCAGGAAAAAACATATATTGAGGAAGCTTTTAAAATGCTTGACATAAATCTATAACATGATACCTGTGCCACTTCTTTCAGTAAAAAATCTTTGCGTCTCAATTTCTAAAATTCCTATTTTAAAAAATATTTCTTTTGATTTAAAAGAAAATGAAATTTTAGGATTTGTAGGAGAATCTGGAAGCGGAAAGTCTATTACGGCATTTTCAATAATCAACCTATTAAGATTAAAAAATATTACTAAAACCGGGACTATTAATTTTAATGGCAATTTCATTGAATCTCTTGGATCCAATGATTTGGAAAAAATAAGAGGAAATGAAATTTCAATAATTTTTCAAGAGCCAATGAGCTCTCTAAATCCGAGTATGAAATGTGGGGAACAAATATTAGAAATAATTTTAAATCATAATTTAATCAGCTTAAAAAAAGGGAAAAATAAAGTTTTAGAGTTAATAAAAAAAGTTCAGCTAAGTGACTCTGAAATAGCTTATAACAAATATCCTCATCAGCTTAGTGGGGGTCAACAACAACGTATTATGATTGCTATGGCTATCGCATGTGATCCAAAAATTTTAATTGCAGACGAACCAACAACCTCATTAGATGGTATTGTGAAAAAAGAAATTATAAATCTTTTAAAATCAATTCAAAAAGAAACAAAAATGAGTATAATATTTATATCTCATGACCTTCAACTAGTTTCCAAAATAGCTGAAAAAATTATTGTTTTAAATAAAGGTGAAATTGTAGAGTTTGGCAGTAGTTATCAAATTTTTAATAACCCTAAAAAACGCTATACTAAGCTTTTATTAAATGCTAGGCCTCCTAAAAATGTTAGGCCAATAAGATTGCCTACAAATGAAAAAAATATAAAGACAGTATTAATTTCAAAGAAAGAAAGAATTGAGGCGCACGATAATTTATATCAACATGATCCTATTTTAAAAATTGGAAATTTAGAATTTTCTTATGAAGATAAAAAGGTTCTAAATAATGTAACTTTTAATTTATTTAAAGGAGAAACTCTAGGGCTAATTGGTGAATCTGGCTCTGGAAAATCTACTATTGCCAGATCTATATTAAATTTAAACAGATTTGATAAAGGTCAGATTATTTATAACAAAAAATGTATAAAGACATATCCTAACACAAAATTTAGAAGAAAAATTCAATTGGTTTTTCAAGATCCTTATTCATCTTTAAATCCTGAAATTTCTATTGGCTACTCAATAATGGAGCCTATGCTTGCTCATAAACTTTACAAAACAAAAAAAGAATCAAAAGAAAAAGTTATTTCACTTTTAAAACAGGTAAATCTTACTGAAAGTGATTTTAATAAATTTCCTTATCAATTTTCTGGAGGTCAACGGCAAAGAATAGTTATCGCAAGAGCTTTGGCGTTAAACCCTGAAATACTAATTTGTGATGAATCAGTTTCTGCTTTAGACGTTACTATTCAAGCTCAAATATTAAACCTATTAAATCACTTAAAAGAAAAGTATTCAATTACTATTTTATTTATATCTCATGACTTGTCGGTTGTGAAATATATGTCTGATCGAGTTATAATATTAAACAATGGGAGGGTTGAAGAAGTCAACGAGACTGATCGGCTTTTTTTAGAGCCAAACGAAGATTATACAAAGAAATTATTATTTGCCAATGACTTTTAAAATGAATTATAAAAAGTACTTATATTTAGCAATTAGTTATTTCAAATAAAATATGGAATTAATGTTTCAATGGGTTCTTCAACTTCATTCTTACTGGACTTTATTAGTTTTTTTGATAACTATATTTGTAATACTAAATTGCTCTTTATCTCTTGTCATTAAAAAAAAATTTAAAACATTTGACTTAAGACTTTCACTGTATGCTTTAATTTTTAATCATATTCAACTAATAATTGGATTGGTCTTATATTTCATTTCTCCTAAATTTTCATGGTGGAGTAATGGATTTAAATCAGTGATTCACAACATTGAGCATAGGCTATATTTGATTGAACAACCTATAGCCAATTTATTGGGTGTTATAATTTTAACTTTAGGATGGTCTCTTCATAAAAAATCATCTGAAAGCTCAAAAAAATTTTTAAGAATTGGGGTGTTTTATTTACTAGGATTTATTTCAATTTCATCTAAAGTTTATTGGTAAAAATTAATAAAAAAACACTCTCTAAAAAAGAGAGTGCTGCTAAAAACAAACTATTTATGAAATCCTAATTTAATTTTATATTAGGGAATTAATTTCCAAATTTTTGTTAATCTTTTATATATGAATAAAAAATATGGTGTGCTAGGTGGAGGAAGTTGGGGAACAGCTATTGTTAAAATACTAACTGAAAATAACAATTTAATTAATTGGTATGTTCGAAATGAGGACAATGTAAATTATTTAAGAGAATTTAAAAAAAATCCCCATTACCTAACTTCAGTTATGTTTGATGTTAAAAAACTAAATATTAGTTCTTCAATTAATGAAGTGGTTGAAAGCTCTGATATTATAATATTAGCCATTCCATCCCCTTTTTTAGCAAGTGAATTAATGAAAGTTAAATCGCTGTTAAAAGAAAAAATAATTTTTTCAGCGCTTAAAGGAGTTGTTCCAGAGTCTCATTTAATTGTTAGCGAGCATTTAAATGAATTCTATGACGTCTCTCTAAGTAAGATTGGGATCATTACTGGGCCTTGCCATGCTGAAGAAGTTGCTTTAGATAAGCTCTCATACTTAACTGTAGCTTGCCAAGTTGATCAAATCGGTAAAGACATGAAAACGTCTTTAGAATCAAAAAAAATCAAAGTAAAGCTCTCCAAAGATACTACGGGGATAGAATATGCCGCCATGCTTAAAAATGTTTATGCTATTGTAGCAGGAATCGCGCATGGTCTTGGCTATGGTGATAATTTTCAAAGTGTTTTAATCAGTAATTCTGTTCGAGAAATGAAACGCTTTGTAAATGATGTTTGTAAAATCAATAGAGATATCAATGACACCGAATATTTAGGCGATTTATTGGTGACTGCCTACTCTACTTTTAGTAGAAACAGAACTCTTGGTAATATGCTTGGAAAAGGATATTCTTTAAAGGCAGCTATCGCTGAAATGTCTATGATTTCAGAAGGTTATTATGCCACTAAAAATGCTTATGAAATTGTAAAAAAAGATTTTAAAAAATTCCCAATTATACACGCTGCTTATGATTCTCTTTATAAAAACATAAGTTTAAAAAAAATATTTCAAAATTTGAGTGAAAAATTAAATTGAATTCTTAAACTGACTTAAAAATCGTGCATCATTTTGATATAAAATTCTAATATCTTCTATTTGATATAAAAGCATTGCTATTCTTTCTATACCCATTCCAAAAGCAAAACCTGAATATTCATTTGAATCTATATTACAATTTTCTAAAACATTCGGATCAACCATGCCACATCCCATTATTTCTAGCCACCCGGTTCCTTTGGTTATTCTGTAATCAGTTTCTGAATTTAACCCCCAATAAATATCAACTTCTGCACTTGGTTCAGTAAAAGGGAAATAAGAAGGTCTTAATCTTATTTTAGAATTTCCAAAAAGTTCTTTTGTGAAATATATGAGTGTTTGCTTTAAATCCGCAAAAGAGACATTTTTATCAATATACAACCCCTCTACTTGATGAAAAAAACAATGTGATCTTGCTGAAATATCCTCATTCCTATAAACTCTCCCAGGTGAAATTGTTCTAATTGGAGGTTGATTATTTTCCATGTGCCTTATCTGAACTGAAGAAGTGTGAGTTCTAAGTAATAAATCTGGGTTTTTATTTATAAAAAAAGTATCCTGCATGTCTCTAGCAGGATGATGTTCTGGCAGATTTAAGGCGGTAAAATTATGCCAATCATCTTCAATTTCTGGGCCTTCAGAAATATTAAATCCTATTTTATAAAAAATATCAATTATTTTATCTCTAATAATAGAAATTGGATGTCTAGACCCTAACTCTAACATTGAAGCTGGCCTAGTCAGATCCTTGTTAGCTGTCTTTGAATTTTTTTTAGCATTTAAAGATTTTTTTAAATCCTCTAGTTTCAGATGAGTTACTTTTTTTAATTCATTTATAGCTAAACCATATTCTTTTTTTTCGGAGACATTTACTTTTTTGAATTGAGCAAAGTAAGAACTTATGTGTCCTTTTTTTCCTAAATATTCTATTCTAAATTTCTCTAACTCTTTTGGGTCATTAGTAATAAAAGTCGAAGCTTCTTTAATTCTTTTTTGTATTTCAGCAATCATAAATAAACTTAAAATTGTTCTTCAAAAGTAATGTTTTTCAGCTATTGAATTAATTCTTTTTCTATAAAATAATTAACCACAGCCTCTTTCATTAAAAGAGTTTGTTCTCCAGATTTTAAATTCGGCAACTTATTTATCACTTTGTAGTGAGGCCAGCCGTCGTTGTCAATATATTCAAATTGATAAAATCCAAAAGGCTCTAAAAGCCTGCAAATGGCTATATGCATCAAGTCTAACTTTTGATCTTTATTAAACTTGTTGTCTGTTTGACCTAGTTCTTGAACTCCAATTAAATAAATTACATTTTCTAAACCTAGAGGCTCACCATCGTTAAATTGGCTGCTTAAAATATCTAAAATTGTAATCCATTTATTTTTTAAATCATTGTTGTTATTCATTGCTCATAGTATTCAAAATTCATAGCGCACAATATACTTATATTTGTAAAAAAAATGTATTGAATTACTTAGATATTTTTATTGTTTCTATTTTGGTTTTTGGTTTTTTTAGAGGTTTTATAAAGGGCCTTATCATGGAACTATCCTCTTTATTGGCTATTGTTTTAGGAACTTATGGTTCTCTAAAATTTTCTGACATTACACACGATTGGCTATCAATAAATTTTTCAAGTCAAATCGAAAGTATTGATGAAAATTATTTAAAAGTAGCTTCATTTGCTTTTACTTTTCTAATAATTATAGTATTTGTTTCTATTATTGGCAAGGGCCTTACTAGTGTTATTAAAATGGTTTCGTTAGGCTTAATCAATAAGGTTTTAGGAGGATTGTTTGGGTCTGTAAAATATGTTCTTATTTTATCTTTTTGTTTTGTTTTCTTTGAAAACTTAAACTCTACTTTATTCTTAATTGATGAAAGTTTCTTTGAAGCGACTTTGTTTTATGGATCAATTATTGAATTAGGAGATACTTTGCTGAATTTTTTTAATTCAAACAAAGAATCAATTAATTTTTTTAATTGACTTTAATTCAATCCACCCGCTATTTCCATCGTTAATTTTAACTAGGCCCCACTCATTTAATTCTTCTTGTATAACAACTTTTGTTCCTTCATGTAAATTAAAAAGAATTTCACTTCTAAAATTAGGTTCAGCTCTGAAGTCTATTTTATTTTCAAAAATTATAGCACTAATAGTCTTCTTTTTGTTTTCAAAGCGATTAATTCCATTAAAAATAAAAAGAATACTAAGACTAAAAAATATTGCAGAAAAGGTGAAATAATTTTTCTTTGATATAGTTTTAGTATTGAAGAAGTATAACAAAAATGTTGCTAAAAAAATATACCACAGGACTAAGCCTGTAATTAACCATTGCTGCATATTTAAGATTTTTGAAATATAATTCAAAAAATCTGAAACTTGATTGGTTGGGAGCTTTTCTATTTTGTCAATTAACATGTTTTGAGAATAGGCCAGGTTATTTAAAATATCCCTGTCCTTAGGCTTTAATATTAAAGCCTTCTCGTAAAAGTATATGCTGTTTGCAATATCATTTATTTTATAAAAGGAGTTTCCTAAATTAAAATACAAGGCTTCAGAGTGCTCTCCATTTTCAATTATTGATTTAAATTGAACAATAGCCTCTTCATATTTGCCATTGTTGTATAACTTTACTCCATTATTAAAATAATCAGTGCTGTTAGTTTGTGAAAAAACTAACGTTGAGAAAAGCGAATAAACTATAACAATAATTTTTTTCATCTTTAAATTTGTTTGTCAATTTCTGAAATTATATTTACTGCATTCTCGTAATCATTGTTAATTGCAACATTTGACGCTGGTGTAAATCTGGCATACTCACAGTTCTCTATCAATTTAACGAACAGTTCTATTGATTCTATTTGAATATTTTTATTTGCCAATAACCTTTTAATTTTTTCTTTACTATAATCTGATGTTTCGATTAAAAGTTTAGATTTTAAAAAATTGTGTAAAGCTCTTTCTAGTGCGTCATAAAAGACCTCTTTCTTTTGCAAATTTATTTTTGCTTCTGATAAATATTTTTTAGCTAATTTATTAGCTCGTCTTGATTTATATCCTTTTAAATCAGAATCTGAAACTTTTTTAAATTTAAAAAACACTAATAGAACAAATATAATTATTAAGGGCATGACAATAAGAATATAAAACAAAGTCGAGTAAATGAAGTTTTGACTCTTTAATTTAATTAATCCTGGTTTTGTTTTTATAAATCTAAATTGATTTTGAGAATTAGAAATACTATTAGTGTTTTCAGACAATACTTTAACTTTATTGTTTTGAGAATATGAAGAGGGATCTTCTAATACACTAATTACTATCTCCTTTGTAAATGTGGATTTGTATTTTTTTGTTTTAAGGTCAAAATAAACAAACTCAACGGGTGAAATTGGATATTTCCCTTTAAATTGTGGTACTAATGTGTAGGTGTCCGAGATATCGCCTGACATTCCTCCTAGATTAGTTGTTATGTTTTCATTATGTTCAGGATCATATTTTTCAAGTGAACTTGGAACTGATAAATCAGGAGTAGAAAATAATTTTAAATTCCCCGATCCTTTAACTTTAATTGTTAATTGAAATGACTCCGAAGCATTTAATTGATTTTTTGAAGATAATAATTCAATTTTAAAATCTCCAACTGCTCCGCTAAAATTAGATGGAGCATCTTTAGGCAATGGCTTTACTTTTATTAATCGGTTTCCTGCAACAACCGTTTTAGGAATCTGAGTATAAATTCTATTTCCAAAAAAATCTCTTTTACTTGTTGGCACATCAACTGAAACATCTAAAGAAAGAGGCTTAATGTTTAACTCTCCTTCTTTTTGAGGGTAAAGGACCATTTTTTTCCAAATAACGTAATTATAACTATCTCCCTTGTATGATCCTCTTTCGATTTGGAGTCTTGGTATTTTGATGTTATTAGACCAAAAATCCACATATTCAGGGCTGTCAATTTCACCGACATTGGTAACATTAATTTGAGGGCTAAAAAAGAGTTTATAAACAACAGAAATACCTTCATTTAAGAAAGGGTTAGTATTGGATACTTCAGCTACCAAATGTAAATTTTCATTGACTAAATAGTTTGAATTATTTGGATCATTATTAATTGAAACAGATTCGCTAACTATAACCTTAACTGGCATAGTTTTATAAAGTTTTTCTTTTATTTCTATAGAAGCTTGCCCAATGGATAAAGATCCTTTTTTTAAAGGAGACAAAAAATAAGTATAAACCTTAGAAAAAGATCTTTTCCCATTTATCCAGGAATTGCTTACTGATTGTTGTGGTCCACCAACAACTCGAAAGCCATCAAAATTTGGAGGCGAAAAATTGTCTCCATCTTTATTCATTTTAAAATCTAATCTAAGAGTTTCGTTTATTCCTAAGATTTTTTTGCTAGTTATGGCCTCAAAACTAATTCCTTGATTTTGAGCATTAATTTCAAAAAATATTGTTGAAATAAATAACAGTAAAAGAGTAGCTCGTATTCTCATAGTTTTATTTACCAATCTTTTTTGTTTTTTATAGTAGAGCCTTTAATTTTATTCTTGTTAACCTTTTCCTGAACTTTCTTTTCTTGATTGTCCATTGCTTTTAATAGATTTTTAAGTTGCTCTGGTGATATTTTCTTTTCTTGAGGTTTATTTTGCCTGTCATCCTTCTTATCGTCCTTCTTGTCATCCTTCTTGTCGTCCTTCTTGTCATCCTTCTTGTCATCCTTCTTGTCGTCCTTCTTGTCATCCTTCTTGTCATCCTTCTTGTCATCCTTCTTGTCGTCCTTCTTGTCGTCCTTCTTGTCGTTTTTCTTTTGTTCGTTTTTCTTTTGTTCGTTTTTTAGCAGCTCTTTTGCTAAAACATAATTATATCTAGTTTCGTCATCACTAGGGTTATTAAGCAGAGCGTTTTTAAAAGAGTTCACGGCGTTTTGATAGTCTTTGTTTTGCATGTAGACATTCCCTAAGTTATGATGTCCTTTGTGAAGTTCTTGCCTTGAATTGGCTTTTTTAATGGATAATTTATACTGATTAGCTGCTTCTTGGTTTAATTGACCTTTGTAAAATGAATTGGCCAAATTATATGAGGCTATATTATTTAATGAATCAATCGAAATAGCTTTTCTGTAGAGGGCTTCCGCATCAATTAAATTATTTTCAACGTACTCTAAATTTCCGTCTAATGTCATATTGTTAGATTTCTTGTCCAAAAGAGAGTCCTGAGAAAAAATCTTTACAGATATTAAAAAAAAGAAAATTATTGTATATCTTTTATTCATTAAATAAATTTAACTTTTTAATCCAAAATGTTTTCTTTTCAAAAACAAATAATTCCAAACATAGAAAAATTAAGGCAAGTGCTATAAACCACTGAAATTGATCTTTATAAGCAACAAATTGCTTGGATTCAAATTCTTGTTTATCCATTTCTTTTAATTTATCAATTACAATTTTAACTACTTCTTCAGTATTTTCGCCTTCAATATAAATGCCATTTGTAGAGGAAGCTAAATCTTCTAATAATTTTGGAATAAGCTTGGTAATAACCACTTCCCCTTCTGAATCTTTTTTATATGATTCTACTATATTATTTGATTTAATTGGAATAGGTGACCCTTTGACAGTTCCTAGTCCAATTGTAAAAATAGTAATTCCCGAATCTTCACCTATTTCAGAAATATTTTGATTTTCAATCTCATGATCTTCTCCATCAGAAAGTATGCATAAAACTCTGTTAGTTTGGTTTTCATCATCATAATAATCTTTAGCCAATTTAATTGATTCTAGAATTGCTGTCCCTTGAGATGATAACATCTCTGTATTTAAACTTTGTAAAAACATTTTTGCCGTAGAATAGTCATTAGTAATTGGTAGTATTGGTAAAGCTGAAGCTGCATATGCAATTATTCCAACCCTGTCCGAATTTAATTCATTAATTATTTGAGAGACCAATCGTTTTGCTTTTTCTAGTCTATTAGGAGCAACATCCTCAGCTAACATACTTTTAGAAACATCTATTGCAAATACAATATCTACTCCTTCTCTTTTGACAGTTTTAAGTTGAGTTCCAATTTTTGGATTAACTAAGCTTATTGAAGTAAAAAGAAAAAAAAGTAACAAAAAAATTAATTTTAATTTAGGTTTGAAAGTAGAAATATTTGGGCTTAATATTTTTAATAACTTTTTAGAAACATGCTTTTTTTGAACAGTACTTTTCCATCTATTAAGAACGAGAAACCCTACCAAAACAATTGGAGTTACCAATGTTAAATAAAAATATATTGTCTGTTCTAATTGATACATTTATATAAAACTTTTAAATAAAGTTGATCTAAGTAACCACTCAATAAAAATAAGCACAAAAGACATTAACACAAAAATTCTATACTTTTCTACAGCATTAGTGTATTTAAATTCTTCCACTTCTGTTTTTTCAAGTTTATTGATTTCTTCATAAATATCTTTAAGTCTTTTATTGTCTGTTGCTCTAAAATATAATCCTCCTGTTTTTTTTGCAATAGATTTTAATAAGTCCTCATCAATTTCAACTTTTGTTAATCCAAACCTAAAGGAACCATTTGGATTAATAGCGATTGGAGCTAAAGCATTCCCATTAGTCCCCAAGCCTATTGTATAGGTTTTTATTTCATAAGATGAGGCTAGATCTGCTGCTGTATTTGGATCAATAAATCCTGAATTATTAACTCCATCAGTAAGTAGAATGACTACCTTACTTTTAGCCTTACTATCCTTAAGCCTATTAACTGCTGTCGCCAAACCCATTCCAATTGCTGTTCCATCTTCAATGACTCCATCAAAGTTAATTTCTTCAAGTGATTTGATTATTATTGATTTATCAGATGTAACTGGGGTCTTTGTATAACTTTCTCCTGCATAAACTACCAATCCAATTCGATCGTTAGTCCTGTCGTTTATAAATTCTTTCGCTACTAATTTTAGAGCATCTAATCTATTTGGACTCAGATCTTGAGCTAACATACTTGAAGAAACATCTACAGCGATTACTATGTCTATCCCTTTGCTTGTTTTAGTTTGAGTAGAAACATTTAGTACTTGTGGTCTAGACAGTCCTATAATTAACATAGTAATGGCTAAATATCTTAGAATATCTAAAATTGGATAAAACTTAATTTTAAAAGATTTAAAGTTTAATTCCTTTAATGAGGATATTTTAAACTTTGAAGTTTTTTTATTTGAAGTTTTAATATTTACCAAAACTAAAAGAGGCAATAACATTAGGAGCCAAAGAAATTCAGAGTTATAAAAAGTTATTTCTTGAAACATATTGTTAATCATCAAATTTTATTGATCCTTCTATTTTCTTTGAAATTTGTTTAGCGTAATCATTTTCTCTGTCAAATATAATTAGAACATTTTGAACCCCTGCTTTTTTACTAAATGTAATATTTGAATATTCTTTTTTAATTTGAATCTCGTTTTCTGTTAAGAAATCGAATGATCCCAAAAATTTTAACGCAGATAATCCATTGTCTAAATAAAATTCTTCTTGCTTTGTTAAAATATTTTCTGCACCCATGTCTTTTAATAAAGCAATTAAATCATCTATTGTGTTCTGAGGTTCGTTCTTTTTTTCTTTATCAATTGGCTTTATGTTTAATATAACATTTACTGAACTATTTAAAGAGCCCCATTCAAATTTTTGATTTTCTGTTTCTAATTCCCGAATTAACACATCGGGAGAAGAGATAGTAATAGGAAAAGCGCCATAAGTACTGATTGTCCAATCTTGTTGTAATAATTTTTTAGTTGAATTTCCTATAACATTATCTTTTACATCTTGCCATCCAAAAATTATTACAGATATAATCAAACTAAATAAAACAAGTCCCGAACTTATCACAACAAAAAACTTTATAAACTTATTTTTTTTTTGTTTTTTAAGTTTTTCTAAATATTCTTTATTTTTTAAAAGTTCTTCTTCAGTTGGTTCAGGAATAGCTTCTTTGGTGTCTAATAAAACATTTTCTAAAACTTTTTTGTCTGAAGAAGCTATCTCGTTTCCTGGATTTGATTTAGCAAATTTCACTAAATCTGCTGTTTTTAATACGCCTTTAAAATTAATAATTGTTTCGTTGGATAATGAAAGTTTTCCTGCATCCTTCAATAATTCTAATTTATTAATTAGTTCATCTGTAGTGCTTTCTATCGCATCTAAACTCACTTCTTCCTCTAAATAACTTTTTACGATTTCAGTTAGTTTAGAGTAATATAACTTGTATTCTAACTGTTCTTTTAAATTATTCGATTCTAAAAGATGTAATGCATTTATAGCCCTCTCCAAAGGGGGTTGTATCTTTTCTTTTTCTAGTTTTGAATTAAGAGCTCGCTTATATAATTTCCAAATTAAAATAAACATTAAAATAATAAGACAAATCGCCACATAATTTTTCCACCAACCTTCATCATTTTTATTTACTTCAATAATATTTTTTATATCGAAAAATTTTTTGCTAACTGTGTCAACCTTTACATTTAAAACATCTATTAAAATAGAATCTGAATAAAATAAAATATCATTTATAATTATTTTTGGAGATTTTAAAGAAAATGTGCCTGGGTCAAAACTTGTTAACGAAAATTTTTTTTTAATATTAAATTTATTTTCAAATCTTACCGTATCCCATTCTTCTTCTTTAATTATTTCGAAAGGATTAATAAACTTGCTAGATTCAAAAGCAAATAAGGATATCGTGTCAATAATCAAGCTTAATTCATAGTTTATTTGTTCACCTACTTTAATGGATGTTGTATCAACTTTAGATGAAATGACTGGTAAATCCTGTGAGAATATATTTGTATTAAAACAAATTAATATTACAATAAGTAGCTTTATTTTATCCACGCTTTTTAAAATAACTTAATAGTTTTTTTACATAACTTTCGTCTGTTCTACATACCAATGTTCCTGCTCCATTTTTAGTGAATAATTCATTGATTTTTTTAAAATTTAACGAATTCAGTTTTCGGTACTTGTTCCTTAATTCTAAAGACGATGTGTCTATAAGTCTGATTTCTTCTGTTTCCTGATCAAACATAGATACCAAACCTAAATTTGGAATAGCTTCTTCTAGTTTGTCATAAATTCTAATTCCTGTTACGTCATGTTTTTTAGCGGTAACTCTTAAAGTTTTTTCAAAGTCAGGAGAAATAAAGTCAGATAAGATAAATGCGATTGATTTCTTTTTAATTACACTAATTAAAAATTGCAGAGCAATTCCAATATCTGTTTTTTTGCTTTCAGGCTTAAACTCGATCAACTCTCTGATTATTCTTAAAACGTGAGTTTTGCCCTTTTTTGGAGGAATATAAAGCTCTATTTGATCAGTAAAAAGTATGAGCCCAACTTTATCATTATTTTGAAGTGCTGAAAAAGCTAAAGTCGCTGAAATTTCAGTTATTATATTTTTTTTTAATGCGTTGTCAGATCCAAAAAATTCTGAGCCACTAATATCAACTATCAGCA
>Ga0209091_10000147_pt1 | contig 69859 bp, 85 predicted proteins | sample ArcticOcean_MG_C_6_FD_187438 | JGI IMG/M metagenome (GOLD analysis project Ga0209091, IMG submission 187438) | Marine microbial communities from western Arctic Ocean - ArcticOcean_MG_CB8_128 (SPAdes) (version 2) | ecosystem: Environmental > Aquatic > Marine > Oceanic | place: Arctic Ocean...
GATTTATCTGATTACAGTGATGGTGTTTATAATATTATAACTATATTTGAAGGAAAGAAAAATAATTTTAAAATTATAAAAAATTAAACTTTGAAATGGCTAGGTCAACATATTGTAGATTTTATTGCACGATTTAGAAGCGATGTGTATTTAGAAGATTTAACTACAGATTCATCTACAGATATTCTTGTAGTTGATTCAGATGGTAAGATATGTAAAAATGCAGGTGCTGGAGATGATACAGAGTTTACTTTAACAGCAGACAGTGGTAGTGACCAAACTATAGTAGATGGAAATACTTTAGATATAGCTGGGGGTAATGCGATAACTACAGTAGTTAGCGCTACAGACACCGTTACTATTAATCATGATGACACATCTACCCAGGCAAGTGTAGATAACTCTGGTAATACTGTTATACAAGATATACAGGTAGATACATACGGGCATGTAACTAGATTAGTATCATTAGAAATTACTTCTGTAGAAGGTGCTACACTTGCAGAAACTGCTGCACTTGCAAATGTAGCAACTGCTGTCACAGCATCAGCAAATAATACAGCAAATGAAACAGTATACCCAACTTTTGTAGATGGAGCAACTGGGAGTCAAGGAATAGAAACAGATACAGATTTAACATATAATCCAGGTACAAATATATTAACATCAGTCAATTTTGCAGGAGCACTAGCAGGCAATGCAAGTGGTAGTTCTGGAAGTTGTACTGGTAACGCAGCAACTGCAACGGCTTTAGCTACATCTAGAAATTTTCAAGCAGATTTAGCTAGTACATCAACAGCTGGTTTTACTGGTGCTGCTAATTGTACTCCAGGAGTAACGGGAACTTTAGCTATAAGTAATGGTGGTACAGGTGCAACAGCGAGTACTGGTTGGTTAAATTCTAATGTTACTTCTGTGTCAGGTTCTGCAGCTACAGTTACAGCTGGAAATCAAGCGTCTATAACAACTTGTGGTAATTTAACTACGGTTGGAACAATTGCAACTGGTACTTGGAATGCAGGGATTATTGCTGAGGGTAAATTACAGAATCAAAGTGGAACTAACACAGGTGACCAAACTAATGTTACAGGTTCCTCTGGTTCGTGCACTGGTAATGCAGCAACATCTACTAAGATTGCGAGTATTACAAACACTGATATTGTTCAATTAGCAGGTAGTCAAACACTTACCGGAACAAAGACATTAAACTCATTTAAAGGTACAGGAGGAGCAACTGTCACAAATATACTAGATGAAGATGCCATGGGTACTGATAGTGCAACCGCATTAGCAACGCAACAATCTATAAAAGCTTATGTTGATGCAATGCCTGTTAAAGCCTATTTTACTTTTAGAGGGTATGGAACATCTAGCCAAGATGGTTCAGGTGATGCTATTTATGAAATGCCTGAAATATTCTCAACTACAAATTCTCCATTTGAACACGACACTACTACAGGAACTGATGGTTTAACCGCTCAACAACCTAGAATATTTTTAAAAGGAGGCGCTTATGTTATGCCTTATAATGGCGTGATAAGGAAATTCACTGGATGGGCCCTATCAGCTGGTGGTGGAACTCTTGATATAGGTCTTTTTAAAGCTACATTTGTAGATGATGATTTGGCTGACAGAACTCCTTCATTATTAATAAATACCCAAATTGATGCTGCGGGTAACCAAAAACCAAGAAGTTTTACCGAAGCATCTCTTAGTGCTTCTTTCAACGCTGGAGACGTAATTTATTCAGCTGCTAAAGGTTCATTAGATGCTAAATTATGGTATTTAGGTAGTACACTAGAAGTAGAATGGACATAAAATAAAATAAATTATGGCATTACAATATTCAAATATAACAGGTAATTCAGCACAGGTGCTTATCGCTAAAAGAAGTGTTAGAAACAACCTAACAGGGCTGATTGATTCAACTTTTAATGCTTTAAATATTAGAAGTGTAAGTTTAGCTAATAAACACGCTACAGATGCTGTAACTGTTGATTTGTATATATATGACGCTACACTAGGAACTTTCTATATATTAAATAATGTAAAGATACCAAATGGAGCTACATTAAATCTAGACAATTCAGATGTATCTTTTAACAATGCAGATTATGAATTAAAAATACTACTAAGTGCTTCGGATAGTGCTGTAGATGTAATAATAAAATAAAAAAAAATTATGAGTATATTAGGAAAAATATTTAGTAGCGGAGCTACAGAATTAATTAAAGGTGTAGGTGGAGTATTAGATAATCTAACTACATCTAAAGAAGAAAAACTTGAGGCAGAAAGAAAAATAAAAGAATTAGTTTCTAGTTACGAAATAGAGATGGAAAAAAATATAACTGAGAGATGGAAAATGGATATGCAATCCGATTCATGGCTTAGTAAAAATATAAGACCGTTAGTTTTAATATTTCTAGTAGTATCTACAATGTTATTAGTATTTATAGATGCTGGTGTTATTGCTTTTGAAGTTAAAGCTAGTTGGGTTGATTTATTACAATTAGTTTTAATAACTGTAATAGGAGCATATTTTGGTGGAAGAAGTTTAGAAAAAGTTAAAAAATAATGGCAGAAAGTAAATCAGGCGTAAAAGCTAGTTTAAAAAGAGCAGGAGTTTCAGGATTAAATAAACCAAAAAGAACTCCTAGTCATAAAACAAAGTCACATGTTGTTGTAACACGATGCAAGGGAAAAGTTAAAACAATACGTTTTGGTCAGCAAGGAGTAACTACAGCAGGAGATAAAACAGATACAAAATCTAATGCTAGAAGAAAGTCATTCAAAGCTAGACACGCTAAAAATATAGCTAAAGGAAAATGCTCTGCAGCTTATTGGGCAAACAAAGAAAAATGGTAAAATGAAATTAAAGGTATTAAGATTTAGTAGTCAGAAGGATTCCACAAGTGGATTGTTATTTGATGATAGTGATGGGAAATTAGAATTTTTATGCTATACTTTAGAAGACGAGTATAGAGAAGAAAAGATTAGTGGGGAAACTAGAGTTCCTGCTGGAACTTATAAAATAAAATTAAGAAATGAAGGGGGATTTCATTCAAGATATGCTAAAAAATATGGCAAGATACATAAGGGCATGCTACATGTCACTAATGTTCCAGGTTTTAAATGGATTCTCATACATACTGGTAATACTGATGAGCATAGTTCTGGATGTCTTCTTGTGGGCGATTCGCAGGAAAATAATGTCATCATCAAAGATGGCTTCATTGGGAAATCAGTTAATGCGTACAAAAGAATATATCCAGATATTGCTAGGTCGTTAGAGAAAAAGGAAGAAGTAACTATTGAATATATAGATTTAGATAATAATGGATAAAGGATTAAAGTATTTAGTTATACACTCTACTAATACTAGAGAGGGTAAGGAAATAAGTCTTATAGGGAGTATTAAATCATTATATTCAGATGTAGTAGATATAAGCGGCAATATTATAAATTTTTTATCAGACAGTAAAGATAATAGAGTTAATGATTGGAACTTAAAGTATAATAATGAAAATATAGATTCTACATCAAGACATATTGCTTATGTGGGTGGGGCTAATAAAGACAACACTAATGCAAAAGACACTAGAACAGAAAAACAAAAAGAAACTCTAGAAATATATATTAAATATATGGTCAGAAGACATCCTAATATACAAATAGTGGGATACAATCAATTAAAGGATAATTCTTCGCCTAACTTTAAAGTTAATGAATGGTTAAGAGAAATAGGAGCTGAAGATAAAAACATTTTTATTCAATGAGAAAATTTGTAAACAAATATATAAATAGATTTAATGCCATTAAAAAAACTATTACTGATGCCGCTACTTTTTCAATGGGTGGTGCTGCAGCTAGGAAAGGTGCTGCTTTCTGTGATGGTAAAACTAGGGTGCATAATCATAATTTATGTAGTGATGCAATTGGCCCCTTAATATTTTATAAAAATGAGTATGATAATAGTTCTCTTTCTATTAACGGTACTAATATTACTGATTTTTATAATATGCTTTCAAGTACCAGTCAAGGGTTTAGAAAAGCCGCTACTTATTGGCTTGCTATAAATAGACCTGAAGAAGCTTCGGGAGATTTTTATTTTCAAATTTTAGATAGCATGAAGAAGGTTGATTCTTATCCCGAATTATACACCCCTGATGATGCTGTACCTACTGCAAACTGGATTTCGTATTCCCCCACACCCACCACTAGTTTCTATTCAGGATGGTTAAAAGGTGAGTCGCCTGACCAAAATCATGCAGTACTAAATTCACCATCATGTGTTGAAGTTCCTCAAAATTTTACTGCTTGGGATTTAATAGTTGCAGACCCTAAATCGGCAGTTGGTAATGTTAATGCTGTTACCCCCCTCTCTTCGTATGATAAACCTGCATTAAGAAACTCTTATTTTAGTGCTGGGTTTTCTGTAGTTATGGATTTAACTCGCATTCATGACCCCGCTCAAATTCTGAGTTCAACCTCAAGTTATAAAAGTTGGTGTACATCAGTACAACCTTTCCCTGATGTTAATGGGAATCCCTCAGACAACACTGGTTATGCTAAATTTAGTTATAAAGATTTTCTTTATAGGTTAAAATCACATGCAGAGAATCCAATGATGAGCGGAGATGGAGCTGGTGAGTATCCTTTTGAAGTAAATGAGATGGCAAGTGGGGGGTGGAGGTACGAGCTTAAATGGTTTAGGGGATGTTTCCATGGTATTACTTTAGATATGAGTCCACAAGAGGTGTATAATCATTCTAGAAGAATAATGAACTCAAGGTATTCCATTACTCCATACGCATATAGTTTTACCCCAATAAGTGGACATAGTAATATGGTTGCCGCCAACACTGGTAATACCCCATCGCAAGGTCAGGCATTTGATGCTGGAGGATGGTATGAGATGGATATAACAGACAAGACCCGTTATAACTCAACATTAGTTGGGAATTATACAATTGACCCTGCTACTTCCACCGCTATTCAGGGTGTTTGGTATGATGCTGGTCAAAATCCAGGAGCCCCATATCAGCATCTTCATGCATCAAATAATCCTGGAAATGTGGGGTATCATGGTGTTGATAATACTGATGATGATGGTGATGGTACTTTTGATTCTTATTCTGGGACAAAGAATAAGAAAAGAACTCTATCTGAAATGAAAATACAAATTGGTAAGATTGAATTATTACGTGAAGGATTTCAGAATTGTAAAGGATGTGAATATAGTTGTTATTGGTCAGGTATAAAGCTTAAAATATTATGCTCATCCTCAAGGCCATCATTTCCTTTTAAGGAAATAATTGACTGCAAGAACTTTACATCATCTAACCCTCAATATCTTTGTAAAAATGGCCCTATAGAAACTCCTATAGGGATTCGTGGTGATGGTGTTTCAACTTTAACTGGTGTTCTATCACCAACTACCTCCCCTTACTATACCTGTAATGATGCTACTGGAGGATGTTCTTATCTGGGTAATTACACTGCACTACAAACCCCTCCCCCTAATTCTTATACAAGTACGAGTGGCTGTCTTCAAGATTGTATGTGTGAATCGGATTGTTGCCAAAAAGAATTAACCGTACCTATTCCACTTGTTAATACAACAAAAACACATGCTAAATGCTGTATAACGCATTGGGAATTAGGAAGCGTCATCAATAATCCTACTGGCTCTAATGGTTGGGATTCAACTGGAAATGACTCTCTTAGAATACGGACTTGTATAGACACAGATGCAATTGCAGGCGCACCTGGTGTTGCTGCTAATTATGAGATTGCCCTCAAACCCCTCGCTGGTGTTTGGACTGTTATAGCTACTTCCACAAATAATCAGGGTAATGTCTTTATAATAAACCCTATAAATCCAGGATTATACAGGGCTCGGATTAAATGTTCAGAGTGTGTAGGAGCATTAAGTGGGTGGGATTCTGTTGCTTATATTAGTCTATCTAATCATCCTTCAGGGTCAGGATATACAGAAGGAACTCTTAGTTTCTCTAAATTCCCAGGATGTGAGCCAGGCATAATACAAGTTGATGTAGGTGCAGTCCCAGAACCTGACGACTTAATAACTTATGGTTAAAAATAAAATAATACACAATAATTTTGTATATTTGCGAATCTTTTGTTCTTCATAGCGAAAGTTATTAGTTTTAGTATTAAGAATGGGGTGTTAATAACATCCCATTTTTAATATAAACTTCTTTTATTTTTTCATATATTTGCTTAATAACCAACACGTAAAGAATATGTCTAAAGAATATGGCAAAAGAATCAGACTTTCAGAGGAGGAGGTTGAAATAGTTTATGAGAGTAGAGCAGAGAATACAACTAATTTAAATGGCAATACAGCACTAGATATACATCTTAATGAAAGAGGTATAGATAAGAAAGATATAGTATCTATAAAACATTGGCAGTCTGCCAGTGGAGAATATAGATTTAGTATTGTAACAAAAGAGGATTTAAATATAGATGAGAATCATATCATAGATAAGATAACCGAATTTATAGATAGGCATTCTCCCGTATACCCAAAACCCAAAAGAGATAAAGGTGGTAATCATTTATTAGTGATAAATCCAGCAGATATACATATAGGTAAATACGCTAATAAATTAGAGACTGGTGATGGATATAATGTTGAAACCGCCTGTAAGCGTGTTTTAGAGGGTATACATGGGCTTATATCAAAATCACAAGGGTTTAAGGTGGATAGGGTTCTTTTTTGCATAGGGAATGATATTTTACATATAGATAATGTATATAATCAAACAACGGCTGGTACTGGTCAAGATGTTGATGGTAAATGGTGGGAGCATTTTGAGTTTGCTTTAGAGCTGTATGTTAAGTGTATAGAAATACTAAGAGATGTAGCTCAGGTAGATGTAATTCATAGCATGAGTAATCATGACTATCAAAGTGGATTTCATTTAGCGCATGCACTTAAATCTTGGTTTAGAAATGATAAGGAAATTAATTTTGATATTAGCGTAGCACATAGAAAGTATTATCAGTATGGAAATAATCTGATTGGATTAGAACATGGAGATGGTGCTAAGATGGATAATCTACCTTTATTAATGGCTCAAGAAAAACCTAAGATGTGGAGTGACACTAAATATAGATATTGGTATCTTCATCACTTACACCATAAGGTAAAACATAAATGGAGAGATGCTAAGGATTTTATAGGAGTTACGGTAGAGTATATGCGTAGTCCATCAGGAACAGATAGTTGGCATTCACGCAAAGGATATACGGGTGTTCCTAAAGCTGTAGAGGGGTTCCTTCATGAAAAATCTAACGGACAAGTTGCAAGGTTAGTTCACTACTTCTAATACATACAAGTTCCGTCATCAATATTGGCAATAGGGCTATAGTTAAGAGCTAAAGGGTCTGTACATCCTGAGTATTTAAAGGATGATGAATCACCACAACAATAATTTATTACCCCACTTTTTTCACAAGGATGTGTAGCGCTAGGATTGTAGTTTAATGAATTTGGATTTGTACATCCGTATATTTTATAATCATTACCCCCTTCATTAGTATGCTCATCTAAAAGAGTAGAACATAATCCATACTCTTCAGACTGCATTATTTCTATATAATCTGTATCACCACATTCATAAGCCATATCTCTCATCACACGAAGATTCATAAATCTTTGTAGATTTCTTTTTTCTGTTATATAATCATCTTCAGTACATCCTTCGCAATTAGCTTCTTTATACAATACATTTAATAATTTAAAACAATCACTACACTCTCCTTCTAGACAACTTCCGTCATCACAAGTAGCGGTAGAATTATAATTACTAGAAACAGGGTCAGTACACCCATACTCACAGTATTCACAAGAACCATCATCACAAGTAACAAGAACATCATAATTTATAGCGGTAGGGTCAGTACAACCATCTATACAGCAAGAACCATCATCACAGGTTGCTGATGCCGAAAAGTTAGATGCTAATGGGTCTGTACATCCATATATACACCCCGAACATGAACCATCATCACAAGTAGCTAACGGATTATAATTAGAAGATGCTAAATTTGTACAGCCATACACACAAGGTATACAGCTTCCGTTATCTTGTGTGGCTAATGGATTGTAATTTACAGAATCTCGGTCTGTACACCCCCATATAACTACATCACATGAACCATCATCAATAGTGGCTAATGGGTTGTAGTTAGAAGATAACAGGTTAGTACATCCATAAACAGGATATAAACATGAACCATTATCAATAGTGGCTAATGAGTCATAATTACTAGCTGTAGAATCTGTACATCCATATACATCAGTGCCACCACAATTACCCAATTCACTAATATTAAAGTCAAACTCTAGCGAACAACCAATATGCGTACCAGGTAGTGCCATGCTCTGTATACATGAGCATGTACCTTGATTATCATCATCCACACAAACGTAGGTAAGTTTATAATCAGCTGTATGTAAATCATCAGCCCAAGGGTCAGCAGGGTCATTAGGGCCAACCGTAAGAGAAGGTGTAGGTACAGAAATATTGGCGACGCTTTTAAAATACCCCCCAGAAACAGCAGTGTTAGCACTAGTATCCCACTCTTCAAGTTTTACATCCCATCTAAGGTCTGAAGTTAAATCTTGGTTGCTACATGTAGGGCTACAGCTATTAAATGTCTGAAGACCATTAAATGTAGGGTCAAAACCAATACTTAGCACACATGAACCTGTAGCACCCCCAATACATGAACTACTTGTATTTGCAGTTGCGTTTATCCATGATGCTGCCAATACACTATTACAATCTGTCGGTGCTCCAATTTGTATACAGCTTCCGTCATCATAACATGCGGTAGCATCATAGTTAGATGCCAATGGGTCTGTACATCCTGACACATAACAACAGCTACCATCATCAATAGTGGCTGCCCAATTATAATTAAAAGCACCAGCATCTGTACAACCTAGAATTGTAACTGGGATTTTAAAAATACCTCCCCAATCTTGATTCCATAAAATCTTTATTCTCGTAGTTCCTCCACTACCATCAGGGATTTCCCAACCCCAATCTCCACCATCTGGTGCTCCACTTAAATCAACCGTATGTTTTTGATATACATTAGTTCCTCCAACCGAACTACAATCTCCGAAATAACTAGCCCCTCCACTAATTTCGCAAGCATATCTTAGTGGTTGAGAACCCCCATTAGCAGGGTTAAGCGCCCAAGCCATTGACTCAAAGTTTTGTGTGCTCCCGTTAGCTATTATTGGTCTATTAGCAAGCGTGCTAGATGAGTCTGTAAAGGTTATGTCAGTTCTTAATGCAGAAGTTACATCTAGGGTATATAAAGAAACTTCTAAAGCATTTGTGTCTGGCTGGTAAGCGTAAAGAACACCTTGGTCTTGCGGAATAGTCCCCCAATTAGAAACAGGGTTTGTGTAGAATTTATATATTTTAACATCACCTTGTGCGTTTGTGCTTTTTAGTTGATATGTTTCTCCTGAATTTAATCCTGAGAAACTCTTAGACTGCATGTCTATATTGTTAAGAAAAGTAGGATTACACGTTGTGGTATTCCAAGTAACGCCATTTACACCAGGAAATATAGTACCTGCCCCTATTCCAGTAATTTGTCTTAACTCATACGCGTAGGGGTCACCTTGATACCCTCCCAAGTCTTGGTTAGAAGGGAAGTTAATCCCACAAGTTTGAGGCATACCTATTGAGCTTATCTGTGTGTATATCTCTATCTTTTGAGATTTAACAGTAGCAAAATGGAGACCATGTATATTATTTGGCATGTTTTTATTTTTTAATCACAAACTATAAGCTTGCAAATATACGAAAAAACAAGCATATATCAAAGTTATTTACTAATCTGTATCTAGTAAATCTCTCTTTAACCAATAAATAAGGTCTTGAGTTGCCTCTATAGATTCTTTTGGTGTAAGTAATAGTCCTAAGGTGTCATTAACTTTATCTAATATGACAGATACCTGCTCACAAGTGAACATTTCTCGTTTCTTTCTGCTATATATAAAGTCGTATTTAACGTCTACATGGTAAGTTGCGGTCTGGGTATAGATTTTTTTATCTTCTTGTTTCATTGTAATACTGATATTATTACTCCTGGTTTTTCTTTATCATATTCATACTTTTCAAATATAGGAATAATTTCTTCACAATTATCATCATCTAGCCATTTGTTTTTAACCATCAAATCCTGCACTGTTTGACAAGGATTAATGTAATCAAATTTGTGTTTTGTTCCTCGGATAAATTTAAATGAAATTTTGTAGGGTTTTGACTTACCCTTTAGTAATTTTTTGAACTTTGCTTTGTTAATAAGATAATCTCCTTTTGTTTTAGAGATATATTTCATTGTTGTCTTAGAATTTATTAGCATTTTACCTGTCCATCTTTTAGAATTTTTACTAGAGGGTACGCTGCCAGGTATAAATATAGACATGATAGTGATGCTATTTTCTTTTCATTCGTTTTAACATAATTTTTCCAGCACTACTTTCGTTCCTTATTATGTTTGGCATTCCCTCATCTTCCTCTGTATCATCCATATCCTCACCACATTTACATATAGTTTCTAAGCAAACAACCTTACCATCTATTACCTGTATAGATAAGTTACTAACTTCTTTTTCGTATTTACAAGAATTACATTTATATTTTGTCATTTAATTGACATTTTTAATAATAATAAGTATCCAATTATATCATCAACAGTATCTTCTGTTTTATCATTTATTCCTTTATTTTTTATTCTTGCCAATTTATCATCTAGTCTAGCGCATATAGCTTCAGTAGAATCTAACTTACTAAATATATTAGTAGGATTAAGAGCTGTATTGCCATAAGCTTTATTTTTACTTATAAGTAAATTTGTTATATCTCTAGTAATTTTCATTAACTCAATATTAAAAGGATAGGTCTCTGGGTTATATCCATTTCTATCTTTCTCAAAGTACAATTTATTATGAGCTTCTTCTTTCTTTGTCATTATCTAGTATTTTTATTAGTCCTTCTTGAGTGCTTAGGGGTTTAGCGTTTTTAGATTTTCTATATTCATCTGGATTAAAAATAAGTTTAACCTCTCTTATTAAATTATCATCATTGTATTTAACAATCCATCTACTAGAGTGGTGCAGTTTATTTCTTTTTAAATGTGTTAAGTAGCTCATAATGTAATTTTTTTATGGGTATTACCCGTTATTAAACATAAATAGTCTTGCTTAGTTGTATATACTCTTCTCCTGCAACTGGCATTATGAAATCCTAATCTGTGTATAATGTATCTAATATGCTTCATAATCGCTATCTTCATATTTATCTATATAACTTAATAGGGTTGATTGGCACTTTTGTAGTTGCTTATGAGATATTTGTAAGTCCACCTCCATAAGCCCCACATCAATCTTTGTTTTAAAATACATATATAAAGCTCCTATTATCATTCCTATTAATAAAGATACAGATATACACAACAAAGGTTCTATCAAATTTGTATATTCCATATTGTTAATTTTGTAATGTTTTTATATAATCTACTTCCTTACCTGCAAAGTTAAAAATATAAACGCACTTTTCACAATAAACATAGATTATTTTTTCTGTTTTGTGTTCTATTTTTTTTATACCTTTCTCAATAAGCATATTGTTTATATAAAATTCATAGTGTTCTTTCATATCTATTGTTTTAGTTTTTTAGTTTTAATAGTATCTACTCTAAAATGTTCCTTATATTCTTTTCTTGGTATAAGGACTAGCTGACTTTGGTTATCATCTCCTCCTTTAACAATATGGAATTTATTTTTCTTTATTAAGGACTTTAAATCCGCTACCTTAATCATCCATAAATTATTGAATGGCAAATCTCTATACCAATACATAAACCATTCTGCCTCGGAGTGTGATACACCACTTGGCTTTCCTTTATATCTAATCTCTACAGCTATATTACCAGTGTCTTTAGGGTATACGTCTGTCTTTACTTCAAAAGAAACTTCTTTATCATGCTTTTCTGAATGCATCATTATATCATATTTATAATCATTATTAAGGTGTACCCATTTCATACCCTGACACACAAGGTACATGGCTATTATTTTCTCTCCCTTTTGACCTTCCTCAAGGTCTTCCTTAAAATCACTTTTAAAATTCATGGTCATCATTTTTTTCTACACAATACAAGTCATTATCAGGTAGGTGTCCTTCCTCTGTAAATCTTCCGTTCTGATGGTTATACCTAAAGTCAACCGCATCTATCTTACCTAGGTGTCTAAACTTTACTTTCTGAACATGTATTGTTATTATGTTTTCTCTAAAATCTCTATAAACCGTTATACCATTATCCACTTGATTATAAAAATGCGAACTACCAGCAATATCATATAGTGTCGGAACATCATACATCCCAGTATGATTCTTCATCATTTTCCTAGGGTGTGCTACTAGAAATATATGTATATCGTACTTTTGTTTAAAGATATTTAATCTTGTTAAAAGATTATTTATATATGTGGTTTCATTACCATGACCAAAATCATGAGATATTTTATTCCAAGGGTCTATAATCATAGCGTTTATTCCATGCCTCATAACCAAACTCTTTGCAGCACTTAATATAGAATCTACACTAAATGTTTCGCTGTCGGGTCTTATCCAATGATAGTGTTCGTTAATAAATTCCTTAGCGTACTCTAATTCTTGAGAATCCATTTGAGGATAATTAGGATTTACCCTGAAACATTTACCAATAAATTTCTCTGCTAAAACAGAGAAGTGTAATTCTATAGGGAAGTGTTCGGGACTAAACACCCCAAACTTCCAACCATGCCGACACGACAATCTCATACAGAGGTGTTCTAAAAAATGAGACTTACCATGAGTAGGTATGCCTGTTATAACTGTAAGTTGTGATGTAACAAAACTAAACACCTCATCAAAAGAACCTTGACCTATAGTTAGCCCTTTATTTAACCCATTAATATAAAGTCTATCAATATCATCTGATATAGAACTAATGCTAACCACCCCCTCTAAAGGGTAGGGTTGGGCATCAATTAAACATTTTTCTAATTCTATTGAATTATATTTTGAAAGAACATCATTAGCATCTTTACATCCTTCAGGATAGTTAATCATGTAGCATTTATCCCTACCAATTCTTCTAGATAACTCTTTCTGTAATTCAACACCTGCCTCATCATTATCAGTGGCTAGGTAAACCTTCTTTATATTATTTATAATATCCTCACATGAGTCTAGGTAATTCATCTTTTTATTACCAGCTCCATTCGGTACGCTTATACAATTCTTATATCCTGCCTCCTCAAATGATAGTTTATCTATCTCTCCTTCTACAATTATTATTTCTTCTGACTCCAATATATCATTAATACCATAGAATATTTTTTCAGCATCCTTAACCATTTTAAAGTTTTTACTACCATCTCTGTACTTAATGTTTACTAATTCATCCCCCCTAAAATAATTAAATTGTATAGTGTTAATCTCTTTTAGTATTTGTGGCATATATGCCTTACCTTCTGTAACCTGATTTCTTATAAGCGTCTTTTGTGTTATACCTCTATCAGAAAACCATTCAACTAACTTGTCCGATAAATTTGTAGAGTTGCTCCATTTAGGCATTACATACTCTACATTTTTTTTTCTTTTATTTAACGAGCCATTCCATCCACAGTTATGACAATTCCAAATACCCTCATCTGCATTAACCGATAAGCATGGGTCTGACTTCTTCTTTCTATCCTTAGAACATTTTGGACAAGTAGTTTTAAATTGTCCTGTTATTTTACCTTTTGTATTTATTCCGTAATCTAATAATATCATATCACAACTTTTGTTTTTCCCTTATATTCATAAATTTTATTATTCCCTTTTAACAATTTCTTGTGTTTTTTAACACATCTTATTACTGGATAAATCTTCCTTGTTGAACGACCTTCATCATCCTTACCATACTTAGCTTTAATAAATTTCTTATCCTTTAAGGATGTAATCCAATTACTAATGCTATTTATATGTACATTGTATGTTTGTGCAAAATATTTATTTGATGCAAAACAGAAGCCATCTCTTGATAAAGATAATATATCTCCATATAATATCTTAGCACCATGAGGTATATTACTGGTCTTTATATGGTTAGGTATTAGTATGTAATCTTTCATAGTTTTAGTTTTAAAAAGGAAGGGACTCAATCAGTGGGTTGCTTTATCTGACTTTAGTTAACACCCTTGAGTCCCAACCTATTTAGTTATTAAAATGGTAAATCATCATCTTGTTTGCTAACTACTTTTTTAGCTTCAGGTTTCCATGTGTCAACCTCAATATAATGAGTTTTACCGTACTGGTCTTCCTCTCTTTTCTTTACCACTTTTAATTTGATATACTTCTTACCATCATATTCAAATACATGTTCTTTAGGAATTTCTGTTAAACAAAGACTACACACTACTTGGTCTCCATCAAATTTTTCAACTCCACTACCTACATAAATTCTTTCTGTTTTGTTTTCCATTTGTTTATTAATTTTATTTTTTGAAACTATTATGGTTGTTTCGTTCACCTTTAGTTAATGCTTAATTGTTTGTAAAATTTACTAATCATCATTTTTGATTTTCTTGTTAATGTGTATAATCTTGATTTATGATGCGCTCTCTCTCTAATCACTTTTAAGTATTCCTCTTTTACTAAAGAGAATAGTGCTAGTTTAAGTGTTGTTCGTGAGCATGGTACATAAGTATCTAAAGATTTTCTATTGATATAATCATAATCATAAGCGAATAAAAGTATTTCAAATTCAGACCTAGATATTTCTTTATTCCTACACATCTCGTTAGCATAATATCTGTACATAGCTAAACTCATACTTCATTTATAAAATTCCTGTTTCATAATAATTTATTATATCATTATTTTCAGGTTTAGAATTAATAAAATATTTTTTATAGTCCATAAGAAGTGATGAATACTCCTCTCTACCACTAGCTATAAAATCATCAGAACAATAATACACGCCTATATTATATGGTGCTTTCTTTTCTATGACTACAAATATAAATTCTTTTGCACCAAATCCATCTAAATAATATGCTGACTGTCTATTATACCCATACTTATAAGCGCTTCTTTTAAACCCCTCAAATGATGAGTCTTGCGTGGTTTTAATATCAACAATAATATCATTGTTTAGTATATCAACTTTACCTTTACAATTAACTGATGATAGTGAGTCTTCCCAAACCATAGGTACTTCTTTTTTACCTACTAGCAATTTAACAATATCTTCATTACCAACAAGAGCAGACTCCATGCCTTTGATACATTCAAATTCTATTTCTGTAATAATATCTTTATCCTTATTTAATTCAGAAAATTCATCCCAAACCTTCCCTCTTTTAGTTTTACCATCATAGATAGCAACCTTACTAGAGAACACTTCGGGTTCTAATATAGCTAAATGAAATGCTCTACCAAAAGTCATAGCTGGTGTTGTAACGCTTCCTTTTTCAAAGTACCTAGCTAATTCTTTAGGACTTGATTTTAGTTTACCTAACATAGAGTTAGAAATAAATTTAGTATCAGAGTAATAAGCATCATCATTCGTAAACTTACTACAAGCGTTTATTATAGCTTGTTCGCTTAACGCACTCATTTCTTATCTACTTTAGGGTCTAACTCTACTGGCACTTCTTTAACACACTTACTAAGCTTATCTAGTTGTGCCTTAGTCATATCATATTTCTTCATTCTCATCTCTACAACATCTCCCTTACCCTCTTTACAAGCAGATAGCATAGCATCCATTATATCATTTGTCATCTTAACTTTATTAGAATTATTTATTGCGTTCTTAACTTCTAATTCACTTGCAATAGAATTATCAATTCCAATACCTAGATTTCCTAATGCTCTACCCCAAGAACTTGTCTCGCAGTTTTCTATAAAAGAAGTTTTATTTATAAAGGAAGAACTTTCTTTTTCATAGGCAGTTCCAGAAGCTATTAATCTATCGTTCTCATCAAATATACTAGCTTTCATAACACATCTAGTGTCATCTAATTCTATTATCTCTGATGTTAATGCCCAACTTTTAAAGTGTTCTCTAAAGTATTTAATTCTTTCATTTACCTCAACATATTGTTTACCTTTAATGTTGATTGTTTTCAATTTTGTTTTCATAGTTATCTGTTTTAGTTATTAATTTAGTTATTTGTTTTCATATTATATGTGTTCTTTACAAGTTGGACAAATTCTTATATTAGCTACATGACCGACAACCTCATCTCCGCAACAAGTTAATTCGTATTCAATATCTGCATAATCGTTTTCTTCTTGTGCGTCAGCAAAAGCCCTTCCCTTTTTATATATTTTTGAATAATTCATTTGAATATATTTCATAAATTCCTCCATCCAGTCTATCTTTTCTAAATTTGATTTGTTTATGCTTATAGCCATTTTTAAAACACCTATTCTAGTATTTCTGATGTTAATGCCTAATGGTGCAGTTTCTTCATCTTTTTTCATAGTTATCTGCTTTAGTTATTAATTTGTTTTGTAGTGGGGAGGAAACCACTCCCCCCCATTACTACCCCAACTGAAAAATTAAACGCTTTATGTAGGTCTTACCCTATATTAATTATTATTGTTTGTTGGGGTATCTGTTTTAGTTTATATTAAATTCCATTTTTCAAAGTTAATATATTTTTTTAATTACACAAATCTTATCACTATTTTTATTCATTATCAGCTAAATAAGTTTTTCTTACTTTGTTTATTGCACCTGATACTTCAGGGAATAAAGGATGCCCTTGCATATAATTCTCTAAGAACCAAGAGTTTACACTCTTTAAGGCACTATGTAACCTATCACTATATTTTACAGCCATAGCCCTTTCATCTATATCTTCTAATAGTTCTTTTGATAAAGAATTGTTAAGATATAATTCTATATTGTAGTCTTTATTTTTCTTAACAAACTCCACATAATCATGTTTATTTAGCTTATTATAATATCCTAAAATACCTGCCTTTAATGTGTATATCTTAAACATAGCCACATCATAATTCTTCCCTCCATCATTACATAATACTACATACTTTTCTTTTTTCATTTTAATAATTTTTTAGTTTAGTTATTAGTTTTCTTGATGCCTCTATTAATTTTCCTTTATCTTCATTTTCTGTACTTGTAGACATTAATATAAAATTTATTACAAACTCTTTACATTCGTGTAATAGTATTTTTTCATCTTGTTTATCCATCCATTTTTCTTTATTTTTTTCCATTTTGTTTTGTTTTGTTTTAGTTATTATTTGTCTTGTTTTATCTCCAATAAACTGGACATATTATAAGTGTCCTCCATAATTTTTGCCTACAACATCAAATCTCCATTCACTTTCGTTATCTTTTTCATCTAACCCCCCATCATTATCCAATCCAAATCCAAACTCATATTCTGCTTTTGATATTTTCTCATCTATCTCCTCAGTATATAAATCTTCATTATCAATTAGATACTCTTGCATATTATTATAGTCGTGTATCTCAGGCACTTCTACTTCTATCTCAGCGTATTTATGATATACACTTCTTTGCATAATTTTTACTTTCATTTTATTTAGTTTTAGTTAATAAATTTATTTAGTTTTATGGTTAAATTCGTTAGATAATTGTTTTTTTATTCTTTCAACTAATTCATAAGGGGTAAAATTCCCCTCTTCAAATACTTCAATATCCACTCGCATTATTTCTTGCATTTTTTTAATCCTAGATATTGTATGTACTTTATGCGTTTCTAGTTCTACAATATAATCCATAAACGCTTGAACATAAAATTTTTTATCAGTAGTTAATTCTTCTAAAAATCCCATATCAAAATACTCCATTCCATCACTTGCTTTTTCAAAATTTGTTTTCATTTTATTTAGTTTTAATTATTAATTCGGTTGATGATAGTGATACTACTCTTCATATTTTCTTCTAGCATCTGCTTTTTCTTCCATAGTATTTTCTTCCATTCTTGCTTCATATTCGTTTTCTTCTTCGGGTTCTTCAAACCAATTATCACATTGATTACATACATACCCACTACATTTTGTTTTTTTATTACAAGAAGGGCATTTATTATCAAAATCTTCTATTGTTAAATTATCTGCCCTAGAAGAAGGTACTACAACTGTAAATTTATTACATCTATACATCTCTACATTACAACAATCACTTATGAAACTATCCTCATAAGAACAACCACAACATCTACTTACATTTCCCATAGTTATTTAGTTTTTAATTAATAAATTTCGTGTGTTGTAGATATTCCTACATAATCATAATAAACCCCAATCTCAGAATGTATTACCCCATCTTCTCCAATACCTACAAGAAAAGCATTATCATCATCTTCAGATGCTTTATGGATTAATTCTTCTATATCTGTTACATCTCCAAAATCATCATACCATTTTAAATATTCTGCCTCATAGATGAACATCTCAACTTCCCTAGCATCTTTTTGTCTGTGTCCTTTTGCAAGTTCAAACTCCTTATCTAGTTCATGTTCTTTTAGTATTTTCTCAAACTCTTTTTTGTATTTAGGTGCTATACCTAAAATCATTGTGCTTCTATATCCCATTTTATTTAATTTTAATTAATAAATCTTTTTCTGTTTTTAATTTATATTCTTATTAGCATACTACTTAGTAGTATATGTTCACAATTAATTGTGTGAAGTGTTCACAATTATTTGTAAAGGGTTGTATAATTATTTACACAAAGGTATATAATTATTTGTTATATTATTTTATTTACTCTTATATTTACCCATCACTCCATTATGAGTTCTTTGCAGTCCATACTTCTTAGTTCGTTTTTCAATATAAGTGTATTTCTTTTTTTCTGGGTACTTACTATTACTACACATATTTATACCAAACATCATAGCAAATGAACTTACTTCATCAGGGTTATACATTTTTTCTTTCATAGTTATATTTTTTTAGGTATTTGTAATATCATACTTATATATAAATCTTCATACTCATCATACATTTCGTTATAATACTCTTGTGCTTCATCTGAAAATTTTATAGCATTTTCTTTTGTCTTATCCAAATTTGCCCAATCAACAAAAGTATCAGCACCAAAATTCATTTCAGTTATTTGGGTAGCCATTTCATCTATAAATTCCATCTCGTTAGGTTTCATTTCCATAGTTATTTAGTTTTAGTTAATTATTTCTAAATTGTTTTCACTTATAAACTTAAATCTTTCTTCATCATTCTTAAACCATTGAACATCAATTATATCATCTTCATAAATTAAGTTTAGTCCATATATATATCCCTCATTATTATCATTCTCATCATATCCCATATCTTTTTTTATATTTTCCCACATTTCTAATTCTACTTTTTGTTTCTTTTCCATAGTTATTTAATTTTAATGTTATAGTTATTAAATTCTTGATAGGTTTTTTATATACTCAATAGTTTCTTTTAAATCCTCAACACTATCATCTTTTCTATATTCTAACTCATCTGCAATAAGCTCTTCAATCATCTCATCATTACTCATAGTTTTGCAAACGCTATGTTTATCAATATAAAGATTAAAAAACCAATCATTATATTCTTTTTCTAACTCATCTCTATCATAGTAAGATAAATAGCTTTCCTGTACCTGTTCCCATTCTTGTAATAAATCTTTCTTTTTCATTTTATTATTGTTTTAGTTATTAAATTATTTTTGTTTTTTAGTTAGTAAGGAATAAAGCCCTCATCTAAAATTTCTAAGTCAATATGATTGGGGTTTATTTTATCCCAATTATTTGTTTTGTAATATCCTTGATTATCAAATCTTTTACGAAATTGAGTTATAAATTCCTTAGCTTCCTTTTTTGTGTTATAAGTATCGGCACTAGCAAATATATTATCAGTATAATTAAACACTACATACTTTGTTTTCATAGTTTTATTTAGTTTTAGTTATTAATTATTTTCCACAACCAGCGTTCCAACCCACATAGGCAGGACTACTACCACAATCGTTATATGTTCCACAACTTGATAGCCCTAGCACTATTATTATTCCTATTAGTATAGTTATTAGCACTACATTTCTTGATTTTTTATCTTCTTTGCTCATAGTTTTATTTGTGTTTAATTAATATTTATTCATTTTTTTCAAGTAATTCTTCTACTTCCTCTATATCTAAATCATCTACATCATAATATCCCATTATTTCGGTAAGTTCAATGTCATCTCCTTTTATTTCAATACCTTCTTCTAAATTTGTTCCATCTATATCAAACATAACATTTCTAACACTCACTTCTCCATAATTATCTGTTGAAAAAATTCTATCTTCAACTTCCCATTCAGAAACTTCTTCATTAGGTGGTTGATGATAGTGTTCGTTATCTTGTTGTATTAAATAGACAATCATAAGTCCTATAATTGTCGGTACTGCTATTAGTGTTCCCATAGTTTTATTTAGTTTTAGTTATTTGTGAATGTTTTTTCCAATAAGATATAAAATTATCTATATTATCTAAAGGTTTTTTTGTATCTGCATAATGTAGATGCGTAGTATTAATCATATCTACTAACACATCAATATTCTTTTCTAATTTTTCCAAATCATCTATTAAGAATTTTTGTAATCTAGTTTCCATTTGTTTTAGTTTTAGTTATCAATGAGTAGGTTGCTCTTACTCTATCGGTTATTAGTTTATCTAACGCTTTCAATCTTTCAATCTCTAGCTTATACCATGCATATCTTTCTTTTGTCATCTTATTTAGTTTTAGTTATTAAAAAGGTAGTTCCTCTCTTATTTCCTCTACTGATAAGTCATCATGTAGAATACCACTTCTTTTGTAGTCATCATACATCTTATCTGCTGCTTTAGAAGTCATTGGTTTTTTGTTTACAATTGCCCAATATCCATTTTTCTTTACTATTAAATTGTACATAGTTATTTATTTTATGTTAGTTAAAAATCAGTTTTTAAAATTGTATTTATTAGTAGTTGCCCTTTAATATCATTAAGTTTCTTATCTTTAATTTCCTTTAGGGTCTTTCTTATTAGTTCATTCTCTATTGCTATACTAGGTGCAACACAATTTAAGTTGCATATCTCTACAAAATCGTTTCTAGTCATCTTATTTAGTTTTAGTTATTAAATCATTATACTTTTCCATATAATAATCTCTGCCTTTTTTCATATCGTTATAATCTTCTAAATCTACTAAGTTATTAAAGTCCTCCTCCAAATTATTTTGTATTTCTACCCATCTTTCAATAGTTATTCTAGTATTTTTTTCTGTTTTTAATTTGTTTATTCTTTTGTCAATTAAGATAAGAATGTTTTCAATATCGTTATTTTTTGTTTTCATCTTATTTAGTTTTAGTTATTATTACATTCTTCACAATACCAATCATATTTCTTATGATAATATTCTGTGTTTTTTAATACTCTAGTTATTCCGTAGAGGTTAAACATTTTCATTAATTTAATCATCTTATTTAGTTTTAGTTGTTATTTATTTTATCCATTAATATCTCAATCTTTACCATTTTGCGTATATTAACTAACTGCTCATTTAATACAGATATTAATTTATCATTCTCATCACTTATTTCATCACTATATCTTGGTATAATCTCATCTTCATAATCTCCCTCATTGTTATACCAAAACTCTCCAATAATCTCTCTACATATCATCTCTATCTCAACTAAAGAGTCATTGTAATATCCCCCCGTACCCTTATCCAACGCTTTTTGGATTTTATTAACTACTGACTGCATATCTTTAATTTCTGCATTTTGTTTTAATGGTATTTCTACCTCGTATATTTCATTAAATACTTTCATCTTATTTAGTTTTAGTTTTTAATTTATTAAAAGGGCATACTTATTCTAGGTACAAAGTGTTCATCTTTCTTGTACAACCCTAGTATATCGTGGCATAAATCTCCTTTAAAGCCACTATATTCTCCCATACTTTCCTTGTATGCTATTAAGTCCTTGCAATAATCTAGGTTATCCATTAGAGTGAACACTACTAATTGCCGTTTGTCTTTACATTCGTGCATAAATGGTACATTGTTTTCGCAAATCTTAATTGCTTTGTCTATTGTGTCGGCTCTCCGACTTTGTATTAAAATTGTATTCATCTTATTTAGTTTTAGTTAGTAATAGACAATAAGGCAGATGATAGTGTTCTACCTTATTGTTTCGCATTTTAAATGCTCATCAGTATTATTTTAGTTAATTAATTTATTCTCATTACTAGATTAAGAGGTATATTATATCCATTCGGGTCAATAGTAGGGGATAATTCCTCTTTGTTATCCTCATCTATTACATATTCAATTTCTAGCCAATCACTTATTTGTGGCTTATCACTTCCGTAATTATCTTTTACTCTTGCACTATCTCCGCAATCACTTAGTTCTATCAAATATCCTCCTAAATTTGAAATTGTATAGCACCCATGCGCTATGAAATTTTGGTCTTCCATAATCTTATATTTTAGTTAATAATAGACACTAGAGTACAACCCTAGTGTTTCGTCCTTTTGGACTCTTCAGTATTATTTTAGTCTATTCCTAGAGTAGTGTTTTCTAGGTAGTTCTTCCATTATGTAGAATGTTTCCCATTTAGTTTCCTTTACGAACACTAGAGTAAATCCTATCTTGTTGAGTATATCTGTCATACTCTGAAAGCCACAACCGCCATCTACATAGGTTTTTGTGTTTTTACTTGCTCTATTTTGGCTCTTCTTTGTAACTTTATTCCAGTGAGTTATCCCATAGTAATCTGTTGAATTTATCTTTTTTAACTCATCATTTAGGTAGGTGTTCATAAATTGACCTAGTGCCGTTCCTTGTTTATCATAACCACCACCACCTGCCGACCCTAGTACATTGTCGTTCCTATCGTACAACCAACATTTGTGGCTACCTGTTTTACCCCATTTGAAATGTAATGTTTTTACTTTCCAATTATCATCTAGAAAGTGTTCCTGTTTTGCTTTGCTTAAAATTGTTTTCATATCTAGTAATTTGTAGATATAAACGGGCTAATTTGTCCTAGCTTTTCGTTAATATCTTGGTTAATTTTGCGTATTAGTTCAACATCTTTTTGCTTATAAAACTCTAGCAATTCCCTATTTTTAATAGGGTTTTGCTCTAGTTCTATGATTAATTTTCTTAATTCAATTATATTCATATCTAGTAGTTTTTAGTTTTTCCATTAGTAATATCTGTATAGAATAGTAGTGCCATCGGTTTGTGTATTCTATTCACTCCTTTGTAATCTTGTATAATTTTCTGCATTTCTAATCTAGTAAAATACTTTCCATTAGGTGCAATGAAATCTTTATTTTTTAAGACTTTTCCGTAATCATTCATATCTAGTTATTTAGTTTAATTAAAAAAGGATTGAAACAGCCATCAAAGTATTTTAGCTTGTATCTGCTATCTTTGTAGTTGTAAATTCTAGGTAAATCATTACCTTTGTTATCTTGGTAGGGGTTGCCATTATAATATTTGTGTTTTCTACAAAAGTCAAGATTAAATTTTTTAGATATACTATTGAGTACTCTAAAATTTTCTACTACTTCATACATAATTGTGTTAATTTAGTTAATAGTGAAGGTAGGACAAACGAATGTCCTTATCTAGTAATTCGTGTTAATAGATATTCTCTAGTAGAAACCTCCATAAATAAAAGTTCTTTTTGCCTTAGTTTCTCGGCACTTAATAATCCGATACACGCTAGCTACTTATCTCTAGTTTATCCGCAATTATTGTATCGTTTCTCTAGTACGGCTCTAGATACTCCTCAGCACTCCCTAGATATAGCTATCTAGTTGTTAATGGTGGCTCAATTTTGTTCAGTAGTGAATGTAGACCCTATGATATGTAGTGTTTCGGGCTGTACTCATTCCCGCTAATGTTTTGCGGTTGGTACTTGTGAACGTGTCATGTTGAAAGGTGTTTGTTTCGTTTTGACAGTGCAAACATACGGATAATATTTGACGTGACCAAATTTAAGCGTTAAGTCGCTGAAGTTCAATGAGTTATGAGGGTGTAATTTGGGCTTGTTTTGGTGTTCAATGTGTAGTTTTGTACTTGTTTATGTGTTTGTTGAGAGTTTTACGTTACTCTAGTGGTGTACCTAGTAAACAAAAGACATCAAAAAGCCATGCAGCAAGGCACAAAACAAGCGTTTTACTAGGGTTGAGAGGGGGTGGCGTAGGTGTTCCCATGCTTCACGCCCATTCGTAGCGCTAGAAGGGGATAATGTATTTTTTAAGGGGATAAAAGCACCCACCCCCCTAAAAAAAAGCGTTTTTCCTTTTAGGAAGTGAGTACCCTGCCATAGTATAGAACCCCCCTGATAAATATCTGTGCGAAATTTTAAAAAAAAATAGCAGTAAAGGTGTTTTGGAATAAGAGACTATATATATAGGGTATTGATATGGCATACAATACTTGCTATCAAGAAGTTAGGTAGGTAAAGTGTTAAAATAAGTACCCTGGGAGGGCACTACAAGTACCCTGGGGGGGAACTACAAGTACCCTGGGAGGGCACTTATGAGGGTTTATTTAGTGGGTTGTTAAAAGGAACGAATAGCACGTACATCGTTTCCGTCACCCTTAGAGTTTTTGTTTTGACTACCACTATTGAAATCACGCCTCCATGCGTGAGTGTTGCTGAACTCCGAAGAACTCCAATATATTGCACTACTAAAACTACCAAGCCCTTCTTGGTGTAGATTGTTATACATTTGAGTCAATTCATCTTTTGAAGGCAGGAACCAATCACTATATGCTCCAATAGTTAAATCACGACATAAATCAGCAGCAATATCTGCTGTAGTGCATTCAGCTAATATATCAATAGTATTTTGTGCCCCTGTACCAATATCTGTCCCATCTGCACCAGTAATAGGAGTGCTAGAACAACCCCATACCGCACTATTAGATTGGTCTGAAGGTGCAGCAATTAATCCTCCCCCAGAACCGTCTAAATAAAAGATAAGACCTCCTTGATATGTATCACCAAGATGTAAATTTATTTTAGTTTGATAAGATAATCCTATTCCTAATCCTAACATATTATTTTTTTATATAATTATTATTTACCACACCCACAATCTCCTTTAGGTTTTGGAGGTGGTTTAGGTATATTTGCGTTATGGTTGTCTATGAAGTTATTTACCATTTGTTTGGCATTATGTTCTGCCATGGCGTTTCTGTATTGTCTAGGGGTAGAAGGGCCTCCTCCTAGTCCTAATGAGCCAGGTGCTACTTTAATACTGGCAGTGTTTGCTTTTGCGTGTTTCCCTATGAATGCCATATTAATATTTTCTTTTATTAGATTTCTTTTTTTTCTTCTTCTTCTTGGATTTCGGTTTTCCGTACATAGTATTTTGTTTTTAGGGTTATGCTCTTTTAGAGCCTTTAAGTCTTGACTTCTCTGCCTTTCCTCTGTTAGCGCTTATTGATATGCATACGCAATTTGATGCTGAAGCGTTGCGAGGATTACCATCTTTATGATGCACCTCTTTACCAGGGCCACAATTTTTATTTCTACTAGCTTTATTTCTAGCAGCTCTATCCTTCTTAGATTTTGTAGAAGACTGAAACTTTTTATATTCTGCTTTATAATTTCTTGTAGCCATATTGCAAATATACGAAAAAACAATCTTTTATACAACCATATATAGATAATTGTGTGGACTTCTCACAAACAATTGTGGACATATATATACTACGTATAATATATAAGAATATAAATTAATATTAATAATTTTTATCAAAAATAGTTTGAAAGAATGAATAAAATGATTAAGTTTGCATATCTTAATTTAAATAAATATAAAATGCAAAACCCCCCAACTCTATTAACACAAATAAGAACTTTCTTCAAAGCCTTATTTATCCATATCAAAACAGGCAGTAAAACGGTTGGAGGTAAGGTATACATGAAAAGATTAGATACGTGCAGTATGTGTCAATTTAAAAGAGGAGATAAGTGTGGTAAATGTGGATGCTTATTAATTCCCAAGGCTAAATGGAAAACCTCTACCTGCCCAATAGATAAGTGGTAGTGCCTGTACATGAAAAAAATACTACTTAATACTGGTAAAAAAATATTAAAAAATGTTATTGAACCATTATATATTGAAAGCTCATTCGTACAAGTATACTCAGGGGTCAACGAAAAACTATCTAAAGTTAATAGTCTTTGTGCCATACACCTTTTGTATTGGTCTATTGAGCGCATGAATAAATATAATACCTTGACATTAACCAAAGCAGAGAAGAAAATGTTTATATATGATATGAGAAATAAGTATAGCTTATCAGGGGTTAATAAAGGATTGGCAAGGTTAAAAGAATGTGGCATTATAGATACTACTAATGAATGGTTATTTAATGGGGATAAAGAATATAAAACAAGAAATAGTATGTATTATATAAACCCTTATTACTTTTGGAAAAACCCAGTAAAAAACTCTAGAATAGAAATGATAAAAGCTCTTGAGCTTGAAAGAAAATAAAATAAAATGAATGGCATAATAAGAAAAATAAGTGTAGGTGATGTTAAGACGGGAATTACTTATAAGAAAGGGCAGTTTATGTTTAATAACACTATACAGGTTATAGAGATATTACACAATGATGACTTTAGGGTTAATACAGGAAAAATAAGATATGATATATATATCAAAAAAAGTGATTGTGAATATATAAGATTATGGAAATCTTTTGTAGATGTGCCAGTAGCAATAGAGTATGATGTTGAAGTAGAATATATAGCTTAATTAAAAATAAAAAAATTATGGATGCAAAACAATTTTTACACTCTGATGAGTTAAATGAATGGGATGCAGTATTTGACCCAGGAGGTAAACAAGAATATACTGAAGAACAATTAATAAGGTTTGCGGAATTATGGGTAGATAGAAAAGTTGATGAATCTAATTATGATGGTAAAACAAGAACAGGAGGGCTAAGTCAAGACACAGGGCCTAGAAACTAAAACAATAATAAAATGAAATGTCCAAAATGCAATAATGAATTATTATGGGGTGGAGACCACGACTATGAAGATTACGAAAAGGAAGGTGAAGGTATAGTTTCAAATAACACTTGCAATAACGAAGATTGTGATGTAGAAACAGTTATTATATATACAAATATAGAATAAGTTATGAAAAAAGAATGTACCCCTTTAAACGATTGTGTTCTTGTGTATAGAGAGAAAAATACAAATGACGAAGTAGAGATAGGAGACAATAAATTATTTATAGATACATCATGGTATGAATACGACCATGTTATACAGCATGCTACAGTAAGATATGTACCTAAAAGAATATCTTCTTATTTTAAAACCGAGATGGAGCTCCTGCCAGGAGATAAAGTTTATTGTCACCACTTTATAGCAGATGAAAAGAATATGATAGAAATACATGACGAGAAATTAAGTAAGTTAAATTATGGACAGCTTTATGCAAGAGTAAGAGATAATAAGGTTCACATGCTATGTGACTGGGTTCTTGTAGAAATAATTGAAGACAAAGAAGAAGAGCTACAAACAAAATCAGGAATATGGATTAAAACAGAAAAGGAAAAGAAAGAACAAATGGGAAAAATAAAATATGTTAATTCTAAATCTATTAACGATGGTTTTAAGCCTGGAGATACAGTTATGTTTATGAAAGATGCTGATTACGAGATGGAAGTAGAGGGAGAGAAGTTATATAGAATGCGTAATCAAGATATATTAGCGAAGGTAGATGGAGAATCATTACCATTAGTTGTTGACCATGTGTATAAAGAAAATCATGCAGCAGATATGCCTTCATTTGATGAGTATAATGAAAAAATGCAATGAAAAAGAAACAAGAAAAAATATTATCCGTTTATGAATCAAAACTAATGGAACTTGTAGAGGCAGGAAAGAAAGCGTTTGACCTTCTGGTAAAAGAAGTGGAAAGACCTATTGATGAGGAGCTACAAGATGACAGAGCACGTAATGCTATGAAAGCTAAGAAGGAATGCTTTATGGATGCTAAAGAGATTATGTCAGAGGTTCAAAAATTAGAGGCACAACTAAGGGGGGAGGAAGAAGAAATTTTAATAACTCAAGAAGTAAAGGACTCTGTATACACTGGAGGATATGCAGAACAATTTGCTAAAAATAAAAAGTAATGAAAGAACTGGATGATATAAAAGAACAGGAGGAATTAATATATTACGCTATGCATGACAGTTACAGAATTATTACAAATAAGATTTCTACCGCAGGGTTTATGATAGAAAAAGATAAACAAGATATAGATTTTGTTTTATTATTTGACATTCATGACTTACGCACTTTAAAGAAAGGTACACTTGAAAATATTATAGATTATTTTTCTGACCTAGAAGAATACGAAATGTGTGCAGAACTCGTTGCATATAAAAAGAAACGAGGATGGAAATAAAAAAAGGGGCATAAAGCCCCTTTTTTATTATAAACAATATACTATGCTCTTCTCCAGTAAGCGTATTCTACTATACAAGTAGCTGTGTGTGCTTGAACTTCAAGTCCTATAGCTTCTTTTAAAGGTAAGAACATAAATTCTCCAGCTCTTAATTTAGCAAATGTTACTACCCCTGATGCCTGTTTTACTTCTACAAAATTTGTACTATCCATATTTTTTACATAAAAGTATACTTCATCTCCAGCCGCTACTGCAGCTGCAGCAGAAAGTAATTCTGTTGGAGCTGTATGTAAAACTGAAGCTCTAGCTATATTGATAGACGGGTTCCCAGTTGTTAGACTACGTGTTACTGTAATACTTAAAGCATCAGAAGTAGCATCCGTACTTGTTAATGTTAATGTTGGTGTTAATGTTGCCATTTTTTTCTAATTTTTTAAGTTATTGATTATGATATTACGTGGTCTTCCATTGTAGAAGCTACTGCTACTGTGATAGTTTCATCTAAAGCTAAAGTATCGTATCCTGGTTTCCCGTAAGTTTTTAATTTTATTTGTGCTTTATCTGCAACTAGAGCATCTCCATCTCCAGGCCCTACTATTACAGCTCTTGAATCATGACCACAAATAATGTTTTTACATCTCACTAAACCAGATACTGAAGTGTCTGGGAATGCAACTACATTTCCATTTACTGTTAATGTAGCCATATCAGATACAGTAAGTCCTCCTAAATGTTGTAAGAAAGAAGTTTTTAAAGCATCCAATGAAGTTTCAACATTTAATATATCGCAGTGTGGAGAATCCATTCCTGCACAATTAGTGTTAGAAGCATCATACCATGTAGCCCAGTCATCTGCAGAAGCACCACCAGCTAGTGTTCCTAGCCTGTCAGTAGCAGCTCCAGCAGCTATCGCTCCTTCATAAGTCATTATAACTCTATCAGTATTTATCATTAAGTTAACTTCTGAAATAGTATCTGCATCATATACAACACCATTTTTAGAATTTATTTCAACTGCTCTTAATTGATTAGATTTAGAGGATACTCCTCTACCATCTGTCATATTTACACAAGGCTCTACGGTTCTGATTACAATAGGTCTTCCGTTATTTTGAGTGTCAGCATATAGCAGTTCACCTTGAACTTGATAAGCTTCTAAAGCTAATCCAGATTCTGAATTTTGTGTTGTTGCTGTAGTTCCTGATTCATCCATAGACATAGTAGGATTGCTTCCTCCGTTAATATCTTTGATTTTGAATATTGTTCCAGCGATTAAGTCTGCAGATAAAACATCCATAGTTGCTACTGCGTTTCCTACATTTCCAACACGAACATAATCTCCAGCTGTAAGTCCAGTTTGCCCACTAAATGTAAATGTGTTTGAAGCTCCCGCTCCTCCAGTTAATGTTACATCCATCAGTGTTTCTACATTAGTACCATAGATAATATGCTCGGTACTAAGTAGCATTGTTTTTGCAGCAGCTTTAGTAGTACCAAACTCTTCATGTCCGTACTTTAAAACGCTAACGCTAATTAAATTTGCCATTTTTTTGTTTTTTTGTTATTAATAGATTGATTGATTTGCAAATATACAAAATTTTCGTTATATTTGCAAGTTATATGGAAAAACCTATCTATTTGAACGAAAAGTCCAAGGGTAAGGCGGTAGAAATCTCAGAGTTGAAGATTTGCATTCCCAAAAAACCAAGTAAAGGAATACTGGGTTATAGGAAATCTAAAGTAAATCAAAAATGGGAAAGAACACCACTGCCAGAAGATTGGGACATATTAGATAGTAAATCCAAGTCTAAATTTATAGAGCAAGAGTTTACTCGTAGAGAGCAGGGGGTTTGGTTTTATAATAATGGAGAGCCGACCTATATTACAGGAGCTCATTACTATTACTTAAATTGGGGAAAGATTGATATTGGCTATCCAGACTATAGAGATAGAGATAGAAGATTTTTTATTTTTTGGGAAGCGTGTGTAAAGGATGATAGATGTTTTGGTATGCAAATGATTAAACACAGGCGAGAAGGAGCTTCGTGGAAAGGAGCTTGTTTAGCTTTATATTATTCTACATCTAATTATAATGCTCATGGAGGATTGCTTTCTAAAACAGGAGCAGATGCAAAAGATTTATTTTTCAAGGTGGTAGATATGTTCAGGTCTTTACCCGATTTCTTTCAACCTATTATTGACGGAACAGATAATCCTAAATCTGTATTATCATTTAAAAAGCCAGGAGAACGTATCACTAAAACAAATCAATCGGTAAAAAAATCAGAAGCTCTTAATTCAAAGATAGATTGGAGGAATACAAGAAACAATTCTTATGATTCTGCTAAGTTAAAATACTTTATGTCAGATGAGGCAGGGAAATGGGAGGAAGCAGATGTTTGGAAAAATTGGCAAATTGTTAAACCTTGTCTTACTCAGGGTAGAAATGTAGTGGGAAAATGCTTTATGCCTTCTACTGTAAATGAGATGACAAAAGGGGGTGGGGATAATTATAAGAGAATATGGGATATGTCTGATTGTAATGATAGAGATTTTACAGACAGAACACGTTCTGGTCTTTATAGATACTTTACCCCAGTATACGATGGGTTGGAAGGATTTATAGATGATTATGGAATGTCTATGGTAAAAGAGGCAAAAGCGTATATGGATGATGTTCGTAAAGGGTTACAACATGATACAAGAGCTTTATCAGAGAATAAAAGACAATACCCATATACTCCAGAAGAAGCGTTTAGGTCAGATTCAAAAAATTGTTTATTTGATTCTGAATTATTATATCAACAGATAGAATATGCTGAAGTAGTAAAAGAAAAATTAACAACCTCTGGTAATTTTATATGGAGAAATAATGAAAAAGATACCGAAGTAGTTTGGATGCCAGATAGAAATGGACGGTGGACTGTTTCTTGGATACCAGCAAATGAAAGAAGAAATACAACCTCTATGAGAAAGGGAGGAACATTCCCTGGTAATGACGCAACTATAGTATCAGGATGTGACCCTTATGACCATAGTACAACAACAGATGGTAGACGTTCAGATGCAGCCGCTTATATATTTAAAAAATATGATATGACAGACCCAGATAATTCACATATTTTTGTTGCAGAATATATTAATAGACCTCCAAAGGTTGAAGCTTTTTATGAAGACATGGTTAAGCAGTGTATATTTTATGGTTGCCAAATTCTTGTAGAGAATAATAGAGTGGGACTTATCAATTATTTTGAATTAAGAGGGTATGGTAATTATTTAATGGTAAGACCAGAAACAACGCATACAGCATCTAGTAGAAAACAGGTAACAAAAGGAATACCAACATCAGGCCAAGTAGTGATTAATGCAATAGCAGATTCTATTCAGGCATATATATATGATAATATAGGAATTAATCCAGTGACAAGTGAAATGGGAAAATGCTATTTTACGAGACTATTAGAAGATTGGGTTAGTTTTGATATAGACAATAGAACAAAATATGATGCATCTATGGCTTCAGGAATTACTTTAATTGCAGCACAAAAATTTGTTGCTGCTAAAGTAGAAAAGAAGCCGTTTATACAATTTGTAAGAAAATATAATAATAATGGAGGAATATCAAAAGTAATTAATTAATGGAAAACAACCTAAACTATGCAACAGGATACCCAAATCCTATGGCATCAAAAGAAGATAAACAAAAAAAAGAGTTTGGTATACAGTATTTTAAGAAGATGTATGCCGATTGGAATGGTGATAATAGTTCTCTTTTAAATTTAAAAAGTCAAAGATATGATAGAACTAGAAGATACTCAAGAGGATTACAGGCTATAAATAAATATAAAAATCTAATTAATTCTAGTGGGGATACTTCTTATCTAAATTTAGATTGGACTGTAATTCCTATTATACCTAAATTTGTAGACGTATTAGTTGGTAGTCTTACGAATCAAGATTATCAGGTATTATGTAATGCTATTGACCCTGTATCAACTCAGAAAAGGAAAGATGATAAAATGGATATGGCTGTAGATATTATGGTAAAAGATTTTGCAAAAACATTAAGTGCTGCTTCAGGAATCCCTATGGGGGCTTCGGATGGGGCTCCAGAGACAAATGAAGAGTTGGAATTATACATGCAATTAAATTACAAGCAAGCTACAGAGATTGCACTAGAAGAGGGTATTGATTTAGCTTTTACAATAAATGACTGGGAAGAAATATCTAGAAGATTAATTAGAGATTTAGTGGATATTAATATATCTGCAACAAAAACATTTTTAGATGCTAATGGTATAGGTATACGATATGTAGACCCAAAATATTTAGTTACATCTCATACTACTAATCCTGATTTTAAAGATTTATTACATGTTGGAGAAATAAGACAAATAACTATTCAGGAACTTAAAAGAATAGCTGGAGACCAATTTACAGAAGATGAGTATTATGATATGGCTCGGAACTTTGTGAGTAAAAATGGTAATCCAAAATCTTTAAGTACTTCCTTAATAGGAAGTCATTTTGAAGTTGAAAAGTTTACTGTAGATATATTAGATGCTGAATTTAAGTCTGTAGATATTATGCATTATGAAAGAAAGGCAAATAAATATGGAGGGTCTACAGTGAATAAAAAAAGTAAAGATTACAAGCCGCCTAAAAAATCTAAATATAAAAGACAACAGGTAAAGCCACAAATTGAAACATGGTATACTGGTAAATGGGTGATAGGTACAGATTATGTATTTGATTATGGTTTAAAAGAAAACATGTTAAGACCTAAAAATAATTTAGCAAGAACATTAGGTTCTTATACTGTCTATTCTCCAGACCACTCTATATTAGACACTAAATCTATGGTAGAGAGAATGATTCCTTTTGCAGACCAAATTCAATTAATACATTTAAAGATGCAGCAACTAATCGCTAAAACTAGACCAAAAGGAATGGCAATTGAAGTTGGTTCTATTGAAGGCGTGTCCAAAGGAGAGGGGGGGACATTTACTCCTTTAGAGGTTCAAGATATATACGAACAAACTGGTAATCTATATTATCGTCTTCAAGATGATTCTGGAGACCCAATGCATGCCAGACCAATACAAGAATTATCAGGAGGAGCTGGGCAATACTTGCAAGAATTAATGGCTTCATATAATTATAACTTAGAAAGAATTAGAGATGTTTCTGGTATTAATGAAGTTAGGGATGGCTCTGCTCCTTCAAACGATGCTTTAGTAGGGGTTCAGAAATTAGCTTTGCTTGCTTCTAATAATGCAACTAGAGGAATTAATCACGCATACATTCATTTGATGGAAGGTGTTGCTAATAGAACAGCATTAGCTCTTCAAGATTTAGTGAAGTATAAAGGAGCTTATAGTGGTTATATAAGTGCTTTAGGAGAAACAAATATGAAGGTAGTTAATATAACTAAAGATATATCACCTATAGAGATTGGTATTAAAATTCAAGCATTGCCTGATGAAATAGAAACAGAATTATTAGAACAAAATATTCAACAATCATTAGCGCAAAAAGAACTTAGATTAGAAGATGCTATTATGATTCGTAATATAAAAAATATTAAACTTGCGAATCAAATGCTAATATTAAGGCGTAAAAAATATACTGAAGAGCAAATGCAACAAGCGCAGCAACAGGCGCAAATAAATGCTGAGTCTCAACAACAAGCATCTCAGATTGCTTCAGAAATAGCAATGCAGGCGCAACAGGTTAAGGTTGATGGAGAGATTCAAGTAAAACAATTAGAATTTCAATTAAAAGAACAATTTGCTCAATCTGAACACGAAAGACAATTGGCAATAATTGAACGCCAAGGAGATATAAAGTTAGAACATATTCAGGAAGCTGAAGATGACTCAGACCTAGTTAGGATTAAAAAATAATAACAATTTGGATTTTAAATAAAAATTCATTATATTTGCAAATTAATTAAATTAAATTTACTATGAAAGAAAATAAAGAAATAGCTGAGGCTTTAGGCTATCAGCTAGTAGAGGAATCTGCACCAGTAGAAGAAACTGTGAAAACGGAAGAAGCTGTTAAGGTAGAAGAATCTACAAAACAAGAGGGGGCTCCAGTATCTGAAAAGAAAGAGGAGTCAACTGAACAATTGGATATAACAACCGATTCTTCAGAAGTTACTCAGGAAGTAAAAACTGAAAGTCCTAGTTTTGAAGACCTATTGCTTGAGAAAAGTGGTGGTAAATTTAAAAGCTATGAAGATTTAGAAAAAACTTTAACTGAAAAACCTCAAGAAACAAAATCTGTTGACTTTGCTAACGAGCAGTTAGAAGTTTTAAATAGATATGTTAATAATGGAGGTAAGTTAGAAGATTTTTTAAAGACACAAGTTGATTACTCTAGCATGTCCGAAATGGATGTGGTTAAAGCAGAAATGAAATTGAATGACCCTGATTTATCAGAGTCAGATATGGATTTTTTAATCAACAAAGAATACCAGTTAGACACTGAAGAGTATGATGAAGATGATGTTAGATTATCAAAAATAAAGCTTCGTAAAGATGCTAGAAAAGCTAAAACGACTTTAAAGGAATGGCAAGATAATTATGCTATTCCTGAAAATAAAGAATCTGCTGAACCACAACAGGAGAGGGAACAAACTAACCAACCATCACAAGAAAATCTTGCAAAAGAAAAAGTGAGATGGGAAAAAGCGGTTAATGATTCAGCTTCTAAAATGGAGAAAATAGATTTTGAGATAAACGAGAAGGGTGATAAGTTTTCTTTTGCATTATCAGATAATGATAGGCAGGACATGGTTAAAAACACTTCTGATTTATCTAAGTTTTGGTCTAGATTTATGAATGGAGATGGTACTGAAAATGTAGAGAAGTTGAACAAGACCATGTTTATGGTTGACAATTTTGATAAGATTATTAGAGCCGCTGCTTCACAATTTAAGTCAGAAGGTAAGGATGCAATATTAGAAGATATTAAAAACCCTAACTATAGTGCTGACAGTAATGTGGAGACTTCAGGTTCTCAATCTATGCAAGAGCAAATGTACGAAGCTTGGAAAAAACAAAATTAAAAATTAACAATTAAAAAAACAAAAAAATGGCAATTCCAAGTGCGTCGCAAGTAGCGACAACACAAAATTACATTTCTTCTGCAAACTTTATCGCTGCATCAGCTGGTAAAGGTGCTGGTTTACACAAACCAGAAGTATCAGAAGATTTTGTAAAAAGATATGGCAGTCAAAATTTGACTGGCTTTCTAGATGTATTAGGAGCAAAAGCTCCTGTTTCAAACTTTCAATTTTCTCATTATGAAGAAGATTGGATTCATCAAAGTTTCACAACTGATGCTGCTGGTGTAACTTTAGCTGGTGGTATAGAGATTCTTATTTCAGATGCTTCTTCTTTAGCAGTAAATGCTTTAGGAGATTCTACATTCGTTAGACCAGGTGCAGTTATCTTATTAAAAGACGGCTCTATGGGTCTTGTTGTGGCTAAATATACTGTAGGTACTGCAGTGACTGGAGCTGGAAATTCTTCATTAGAAGGATATACAACTGCTGCTTCTACTACTGCTGCTCCAAATCAGCACGTAATTCATGTTATGAATTATAATGGGACTACAGCTTTAGCTGTTGCTAATGGTGATACTTTTGCTATTGTAGGTATGGAGTTTGCTGAAGGTACTGGGCAACCAGCTGGTGTTACTCCAAAGGTTTTAGAATACAATAATACTTGTATGATTCTTAAAGAGTCTTACCAAGTGTCTGGTTCTGAATCTACAAATAAAATTTGGTTTAAAGTAAACGATGAAGCTACAGGTCAATCAGGATACCTTTGGTATTTAAAGGGCGAAGGAGATACTTACCGAAGATTTATGGATTACTCTGAAATGATGATGATTTTAGGTGAGCAAGCTACAGCTACATCTCTTGTTGGTGCAGGAAATGCATCTGCTGGAATTACTGGTGGTGTAAGAGGTACGACAGGTTTACTTAACTTTATGGGGAACACTCATAATTACAATCAATTAGCAGGATTTAACTTATCTGACTTTGATTCTATGATTAGAACTCTTGATAAATTTAAAGGGTCTAGAGAGAATACAGTATGGGCTGGATTAGATTTGTCTTTAGCTATTGATGATGCAGTAGCTGCAATGTTTGCAGGTGGAGGTATCTCTTATGGTGCATTTAATGGTGCTGAAGAAATCGCTGTTGCAATGGGCTTTAAATCATTTACTAGAGGAGGTTATACTTTCCATAAGAAAACTTACCAACCATTTACTCATTTACCAATGCTAGGAGCAGCTGGTTTTGATTATGCTGGTATGGGTATGGTTATTCCTGGAGATGCTGGTAGAGATGCTAAATCGGGAGATTCTATTCCTGCTTTAAGAGTTCGTTATAAAGCGGCTGAAGGTTATTCTAGAGAAATGGAGCACTGGTTGACAGGCTCTGCTGGTTTAGCTCAAGCTACTTCTGATGTTGACGAATTAAGGTGTCACTACAGAACGGAAAGAGGTTTTGAAGGATTTGGTGCAAACCGATTCATCAAGATTGCAAGAGCATAAGTAGTATATATATGTAAGGTTAGAGAGGGGGTTAATCCCCCCTCATCTAATTAAAATTATTAAATTAAATTAAATTAAATTATATTAAAATGAACAATTCTTTTTACAAAAAATCTACACTCAGTAGATTAAAATCAGTCCCAATAGTTTTCAGACTAAAAAAAGGTTTAGCAAAATCTAATCCTTATGGAGAGGGCTCAAAACACAATATGACATACAGACTACCTTCTGTTGATGAAATATTTGATGTTGAAAAAAATACAAACAGAAAGATACAATATGTTCTTGGTGAAGAAAGTGTTTTTGCTAAAGAACAATCAGATAATCCTGTATTGGCAGATATTATATTTGTTAATGGAGCTTTAATAGCAACAGCACAGCAGGTAAATTTATTAAAATATTTAGAATTATCAAATTATAATGATTCTAATCCTAATAGAATGCCTGGTAAAACTGCTCTTTTTTATAAGGTAAATATAGAATCAGACACTAAAGATACCGTAGAAACTATGGAAGTAGAAGCTGATGCATTATATACAGCTCGTTCTATGGAACCACAGAAATTAGTAGGATATGCTAGAACTATAGGTGTTAATACAGATAGAAGTATGTATGAAATCAAGCATGATGTAATGTCATTTGCTAGAGATAATCCATCTGAATTTCTAAAAAGTATTGATGACCCTAGAACAGAGCGTAAGCAAGTAATATTAGACGCTATAGATTATGGTATTATTGTTTTCTCTCATCATGCAAATGAAATAAATTGGGTAATGGGTACAAAGAAACCAATTATCATGCATACTCCTGTAGGAGTAGAAAAATTAGATTATTTCGTAGAGTATACGTTTGATTCTGAAGGAGAAGATGTTTATAAAGAAATTCAGAAAAAAATGAAGAGAATGGACTCTATAGATGAGATAGAAGAAGTTAAGGAAATGGTTATTGATGAAGAGGTTATTGTGAAGAAAAAACTAACCAAGAAGAATATTAATTAATCACACATTCATATCTAGTGAGAGGGCTGCCGTTTGGCGGCCCTTTTGTTTGATATATCCTATAAATTTCGTATATTTGTAAACTTTAATATTTTAGTATACTTTCCATGAAAATAACTTTTAATAATAGTCATATACGCTCAGAACAATCTATTACTGTACAATTTGAAAATTATGTATCAGCAGATTGGTCTGGAGGACACGTAGAGCTTGTCCCACCTTTTGGTACTAAAGTTACAAAAACTTTAACCTCTGAGTCCGTATATAAATTCTCTAGAGAAGATAAAACATTATTAGACGGCTCTAATAGAGTGGCTGATGATTGTAATTTGGAGCCAACAGAAACAATTAAAAAAGGAGATTTTAAAAGAGGAAAATGGATTGTTAATTATAAAGATGCCGCAGGAACAATCACAAGTGAGTCTTTTCTTATTAAAGAACCTCGTATTGATATTGATTATAATGTAAACATTTCAAATTCTACCTGTAGGATTTATGATAAAACAAATTATAAGATGAATGGCGGAATGCCTGTAACAAAATCATATAGCTTAAAATTTACTGCTCCTGCTGTAAAATGTCCTGATACAAATACAATGGGATTAACTTATACTGCTCCAGAGTCTTGGAATAGTGGCTCCCTAATGTATATTAACAATAGAGCATCTAAGGCTGTAGCGTCAACTGAAGATGACGAATTTATCATAACACCAATATATAATTCAACTTATTATATTCGTTATGAATCTGAATTTGCTTATAATTTTACAGCTACAGCAATAACATCAACAGATGATTCGGGAGCTACAGCAACCAGTTCTGAAGGGGCAGAGGGGACAAGTGTATTTTATGAAACAGGAAAAGTGGCAATGGGATTACCTGTTAGTATTCAAAGTCCATCTGAAATCATTTGTGAAATATGGGAAAGAATTAAAGATATAGATATAAAATATAAACAAGCTCTTTGTAAGAATACAGTATTAGCTGATAAATTAAGAGATATATTAGATAGAGCATTACAATTACATATATTAGCTAAAAAAGCAATAGAAATAGGGAATACGACATTAGCTTTATTATATTTAGATAAAATTGTTGATATAACAAAAACTAGATTAATTTAAAATGGCGGCAGGACAACTCATAGCTACGGTAAATTGTTCTACCATGGAAATTATATTGGATGTTACAAGTTCGCCTCCTTTTATGGGTTCTTTTACAGCTACATGGCCAGATGGCACTACATATCCTGTTTCTGGCCACTTTCCAATAAGTATGGGTGGGGTTGGGGGGATACAAAATGGTGTTTGGACTTTTACCGATAATAATAATCTGCTTTCCCCTACATCTGTTTCTGTTAATTGTGGTGAAGGTGGTGGCGGTGGTTACGAAGGTGATGGCCGAGGTGGAAAAACTGGATGCGATGCTATAGCAGGGGTTTATGATTGTGTATTTAATTTGAATAAAAGATATGAAGAGTTAGAGTGTGTAAATGATAAAAGAGCACAAAAAGAAAAAATAAAGTTAGACAGAGTAATGCAGTTATTTCAACTTGCTGAATTTGATTGTGAGTGTGGTATGAATGATATAAATGAATATATTAGAGAGATAAAGTCTATTGCTAATTGTGATGATTGTGAAAAAAAACTATCAATAGTTTCTACAGAAGGTCATGGATGCACAGACCCTGATGCTAATAATTATGATTCTTTTGCAACTGTTGATGATGGCTCTTGTAGTTATTCTCAAAATTGTGTAGAGGTAACAATGTCAGATGGGACGTTAAAAAGTGAAACTTTGATTCCAGACCCTGTTTTTGAAACATGGTTAGAAAACCAAGGATATGGTAATGGAGTGTTAGACGGAAAAGTATGCACTGCAAATCTAATAGCTGTATCATCTCAATTTGATATAGATGGTTCGCCTCTTGCTTCAGGTATAACTGATTTAACAGGAATAACAGATTTTGAAAATGTTATAAGTTATATTAATATTGGTAATACTTCAGTATCCACAATAGATTTAAGTAATGGATTTACAAGTTTACTAAAAATATATGCAAATTTTATGCCTAATTTAACTTTAGCAAATTTTACTAATTTAAATAATCTTACTCAGGTGCAAATTACAGGTAATGATAATTTAACTAAAATAATTTTAGGTTCAAATATTAATTTAGCAAATTTATCTTTATGGGCTGCAAATAATCATTCTAGCTTACAAATTGATGTAGGGACAGCGGCAAGAGTAACTCAGGCACAATCTTTATTTACAGTGGGTAACGGTAACATATCAACAGGAACAACATTTATAGCATAATGGCGACAGGACAACTCATAGCGACAGTAGATTGTATCACCCAAGAAATCATCTTGGATGTTCAGGGAGGAACTGCAACTGGAGATTTCAGGGTTATGTTTCCAGATGCTACTATACAAGCGATTAGTGGTACTTTACCTTTAACTGTTACATCTATTTTTAGTGGAATACATGTGTTTTGGAATGTTTCATTAGACCCTAGTTCAACAGTAACTTCAGTGGCTGCAACTTCTTTAGATGTTCAGTATACTAGTTGTGAGGAAATTTATGACATGTCATACTGCTTGTTTAATTTAAATAATGCTTACGAAAAAGCTAAATGCACTAATGATAAACAAGCGGAGATAGAAAAGAAAAAGCTAGATAGAGCATTGCAATTAGTGGCATTAATGGAAAACATTACCGAATGTGGTGTAGACCAATTATATAAATATAAAGCAGAATTAAACACTATTACAAATTGTGATAATTGCACTACATTAGATGATGATATTTGGGGAGATTATGAGGTTTATGGATGTACAGACTCTAATGCTGATAATTATAATCCTGCTGCTAATATAGATGATGGGACATGTGGTGATATTGTTTTTGGCTGTACAAATCCAATAGCAAATAATTATGACCCTTTATCCACAACAGATGATGGTAGTTGTACGTTTGATATATATGGATGCACAGATGCTACAGCGTCTAACTACGACTCTACTGCAACAATAGATGACGGCTCATGTATAGCATGTGTATATGGTTGTACAGACAATACTGCTGTTAATTATGACTCATTATCAAATTGTGATGATGGTTCTTGTATTGCGATTATTTACGGTTGTACGGATTCAGCAGCACTTAACTACAATGGTGCTGCAAATATAGATGATGGAACTTGTAATTATGGAACTTCTAATTGTGCTAATAACACTACTACAGCTACTAATCAGACAGGATATGTATATTCTAATTATAATTCTAGTGCTTTATATGATTGTAATTCTGAGGTTTTAGGAACTGCTGGAGATTCATCTACAGGTCTTCAAAATACTGGGTATGATTCTTGTTGTATTCCTTGTGTAGAAGGTTGTACAGAATCAATTGCAATTAACTATAACCCATTAGCTACTTGTAATGACGGTTCTTGTATAGCTATTGTGTATGGCTGTACTGACCCAACTGCACTTAACTACTATGCTGGCGCAAATGTTGATGATGGTTCTTGCTGTTTGGTATATGGTTGTATGGATAATGCAGCAAATAACTATAATTCTGCAGCTTGTTTTGATGATGGTTCTTGTACATATTGCAATGTTTATGGATGTACTGATACTTTAGCAACTAACTATGACCCATTAGCAGATTGTGATGATGGCTCTTGTGTTCCTTTTGTAAGTAATTGTAATGGAACTACAGCAATCCCAAATAATAATTTTGAAAGTTATTTAGAGCACTTAGGATATGGTGATGGAACGTGGTTTAATAATACTATTTTAAATGCTAATGCATGTAATGAAACATTTGTAGATATAACTAATCAGAACTCTGGATTTCCATATGGAAATATTAATAATCTTACAGGAATAGAAGCTTTTATAGATTTAGAAAAACTTTATGTTAATAATCATACTATGTCTACATTACCTAATTTTTCATTTGCTCCTAATCTGAAGTATCTTTGGGCTGCGAGTAATTCTAATTTAACTGGCTCTGGAATCAATGTAACTTCAAATCCTTTGCTAGAGATTCTAAGATTGACTAATAGCGGATTAAATTCGTTACCTAATATATCTAATAATCCTGTTTTAAAATACATTCAAGCGGTGGATACTGGGATTACAGCAGTAGATTTTAGTGACAATCCGCTTTTAGAAAGAGCACACCTTCAAACGAATAATATAACTTCATATAATTTTACGGGATGTACTGTATTGTGGCAGTTACATGTCTCTAATAATAATGCAGCATTTTCTATAGATGTAAGTATGTGTGTTTCATTAACAGAATTTTATGCTTCTGCATGTCCTAATGTAGCGCATATATATTTGGGAAGTAATATAAATTTAGCTACTCTAAGTTTTTCTACAAATAGTAGTAATGCTTCAGCACAGATTCATGTTGGGACAGCAGGAAGAATAACACAAGCAAACCTTTTATTTTCTGGTGCAGTTGGAACATTCGTAATATAAAAATTAAAATTAAAATAACAAAAAATGGCAAAACAAATAACACCTTTAAAAAACTCAAAGCTAGGGTCTAATTCTAAAACGCTTGTAGGAAGTAGCTATCTTCAAGTCACTAGAAGTGGAGAAGGGAAAGAATGTCTCCCGTATGTAGATACAGTAGATTTAGCACCCTCAACAAAGACAACTATTACAACACATACATCTAATATAACTACATTACAAAGTGATGTTACTGCTATTAAGACTATACAAAATGGTGCAGAAAACAAAAACACTAAAGCAGAATTTATTGTATGTAATGTAGATATATCTATAGCATCTGGAGGTACACAAACTATAGCGGCAACGGTAATAGATGTAGTTAATTTATCTTCAGGTACTGGATATGTAAAGCCTACTATAGTCACTACAGATGCAGCATTAGGAAAGAATAATAGGTTTTTAGTTAATAAGTTTATGACTACAGACCATTCTAATTATATTGTACAAGCTACATATGAAGATGGTGCTGGATTTGATTATACAGACTTACAGGAAGAAATAAATATTGAAATTAGCGGATGTTCTGCTGATTCATTTTATTTTAGAATGGTAAATAAAAAAGGAATACCTTTAACTAATTTAAGATTAGCTAAAATGGGTACATTAAAATTAAAATTTGAAATAACAGGAACAAAACGATAAAACTATGGCGACACCAACATTAAGTAATTTAGGAACCCAATCTACATATAAAATATATATATGTGATGGAGATGGTGCTAAAGGCTCATCAAATGGTATTTTGGCTAATTTACAAAATACAACAGATATACGTAGGATACTATTAGAACATGCTTCGCAAAATAGAGCATTAGTATATGAAAGTACTACATATGGATATACAAATCAAGAGATAGATGGTACTGCATCTGCCTATAAGTATTTTATATCAGATGCTGGTGGGGCAGAAGGTACTGTTCCTGCAGATGCTTTAGATATTACCCCATATGTAACTAATGGTTATAAGACTGCACTATATCCTGACGCTAATGATATAGCATTATCAGGAACGGTAGATAATGTTGCCAGCGGAGTATATACATATGAAAGAAGAGGTAATCTACAGGTTTTGAAAATAGATACTCAATCTAATGCAGCAATTGATAATTTATATAGAATTATAGAAACTAACAGTCAAATAGCTGATAAGGATATATTAATTATTGTAGGAACAAACACAGGAAGAGCAATTACTATAAATGACCATAGTATTGAAAATACTGAAGTAGCTACAGCTAGTCAAAATATATGTTTAGAAAATTCCGCAACATTTTCAACCGCATCTCCTGAAGCACAAAGAATATATGGAAGTGCGAACTATGATAAATCATCTTTAACTTTAATGTGGGATGCTACAGTAAGTTTATGGATAGAAATTAATCGTGCTCCAAAATCTGTAATAAGCAGAAAAACATTAAGAGATGCCAGTATCAATATCCCAGTAGAAGGGACTACTGTTATTACTGTAGGTGCAGCAGGAGGGGTAGATAAGGTAACTTTGGTAAATGACGGAGGTACAAGAACAATAGAGTCAGGAGTAGACCCCTCTACACTTGTATTTGAAGGTAGTATAACCACGTCAAATGCTTATACAGTAGAAAAGCCTTATGGCTCTGCATTAGAGGGCGATAAATATACAGCTGTATGGAATGCAGCTTGGACTGCTGGTAGTACAAATGTAGTTACTATCTTTGGAAAAGCCTTAACTGCTGCAGATGCTCTTTCGGGAAATCTTGAAATAACAACAAGATATATAGATGGAGAGTGGGAAGATGGGAAGAAAATTATAGGCTCTGAAGAAGTAGAACCTACTTTACCTACCCCTAAAGGTAATGGGCAAATATTAACTTCTACAATGGCAAATGTCAGAAGTTGGGTAGATTCTCCTGGTACAGTAATATTAGCATCTGGAACTTATGATTTTGCTGTAAATGAAGGTACTGCAAATACCACTTTTACTATAGGCTCTGAAGTTATTCCTGCTGGAGCAATTATATTATTAGACCAAGCTATTATTGAAATGCATACAGCCCTTACAGTCTCTTCAGGAGTCCCAACAATTTCTGTTGGTTATTCTGGAGCTTCTGCAGCTGTTGATGCTATACATGGTGCAGTCAATTTTAGTGCAGAACCTTTTAATAGTGCATCAACTGTTACAAGAACTACTCCAGCTAGTAGTGGAACAGTAGTTAAGATTAGTGCTACAGCTAAAACGAATATTACAGTAACTACGGCTAATTCAATTGCTTTAACTGCTGGTAAATTCACAATACATGTTCCATATATAGGTGGTACAACAGCTAAAATAGGTGGAGGTGGAGGTGTAGATATTGGAGCTTAAAATAAATAAAAATGATAGATATTAATGAATTATATAGATTTGTACAATTTGTTTCCAATAAGGAACAATCAGGATATGTAAAGCCATCAGAGTTTAATATAGCTGTAGATAGAGCACAAATGCAATTATTTATGGAAAGGTATAATAATCCTGCTGAATATCAACCAGGAAGACCTGTACCTAGAGTGTCATATCAGCAAACACAAAAAGTATCTGATGATTTAAGACCTTTTATAAAAAAAGTATTTCAACCTTTAGCAGATGAGGGTAAATTTTTATGGACTGCTTTACCTGATTATATGCATCTTAGCTCATTAAGGGCTAGGTATTATAAGGTTAATAACACAACAGGTGAATCAGAAATAAGAACTTCTGGTATTAAAATATTGGATGACTCAGAATTATCTAGTTATTTAGATAGTTCTATTTTATCTCCAACAACGGAATATCCAATAGCTGCAATATATAATGGATATACACAGATATATCCTACTAATATAGACGGTATAGATGTAACTTATCTTAGTAGGCCAGTAAAACCAAATTGGGCATTTACTGTTAATGCAGTTACAGCTATGCCAGATTATGATGCTGTTAATTCAATTAATTTAAACTGGTCTAATGAAGTATTTAATGAAATAGGGATTCGTGTACTAAGCTTTATAGGGGTAACTTTAAAAGACTCTACAATAACGCAGTATAGTGAACTCAAAAAACAACAAGGTATATAATGGCAATAACTAAAAGAAAATTAGCGGAACAATCTCTCAGAATTATTCAAGGGGGTTCTATTCGTGATGATGCTGAAATTGACATCAGAGAAGTGATGATGAATGTAGAGCAAGAAAGAGATAAGCTTGTAAGACAAGATTTATATGAATCATTACAAGCAGGAGAGGCTTATGTTAATGGTTCTTTTGTCACCTCTTATACTGTTAGTGTAGAAACTGATAATATTAAAGATATGTTTTTTTCTAAAATACCAGTCACACCATTATCTTTACCTAAAGATATGGGGGTTGTTCAGGTTAGTTTTATTCAAGACCAATACAAACCTTTTATTAGAATGTCAACGGGTCAATTAGGATTATATCATGGGCTTCCTTCAGAGGGGGCTTTTGGAAGGATAGGGTTTTTTATTGAAAACTCTTTGGAGTTTAGTCAAGAAACATCTCAAGGAACTAAGATATTTTATAATAAAGGAATGAAAAAGAGAGATTGCAGTAAAGAAGTTTTAGTTAAAGTCGTTACGGTTTCTGAGGATATAGGCCCAGATGATATTTTTCCAGTAACTCCAGAGATGCAATCTATTATAGTGAGAAATGTAGTTGAATTATATTCTGTTATGAGAAATGCAGTTGCAGATGAACAAAATGATAATATAGAATAATATGAAATCGTATATTAAAATTAGTGAAGTAATAAAAAGTTTACTTGTCCAAATGGGTGAGCAGAATGAAAATAAGTTTATGCAATTACTTGATATAGGTATTAGGGGAGCTAAGGAATTAGCATTTGATACCACTCAAGAAGTTAAGGTTGCTAAAATTGCAGTAAATGATAATTTAACTGTTGACTTACCTTGTGATTATATTAATTATAGAAGAATAGGTGTGTGTAGTGCAGGAGAGTTAAAATCATTAGGATTAGATACAGAGATGTGTTTACCGACAGATTTTGATAGTTGTGGAGATTCTATATCTTACGCATCATCTAACCTGTCAAATTTAAATTCAGTGTATTGGACTGGAGTTGCTTCTGATGGTGTTTATGGTTTAGGTGGGGGTAATAATATATATGGCTTTTACAAGATAGATAAGCAAGCTAATCAGATTGTATTATCGTCTGATTTTAGTGGGACACATATAGTTATGGAATATATTAGTGATGGCTCTACAGATGATGGGGAATATCAGATACATGTATTTGCCGAAGAAGCATTACGTTCATATATATGGTGGAAACACTTACAAAGAAAAAGAAATGTAAATGGAAATGAAAAGATGATGGCGAGAAAAGATTGGTATAACGAAAAAAGAATATCTACAGCACGATTTAGTTCATTTAACAAAGAAGAAGCTTTACAGGCTTCAAGAAAACATAACAAACAATCTCCTAAGTTTTAAATATGGCAGAGGAAAAAAAGACATTTGCTGGTGGCGGTATGGATATGGACACCGAAGAAAGATTTATCAAAGGTAATAATTATAGATATGCTCTTAATTGCAGGATTACATCTTCTGATGAAGAAAATGAGGGAACTGTAGAGAATATAAGGGGAAATAATGTTTTAAATTCAGGATTAACAACATCAGATGGCACTCCTCTAAGTAGTGAAGACTTTAAAGTTATAGGTCATTATGAAGATAAAAAATTAAATATATTATATTATTTTATTGCTGAACATCCAGACGCTCTCATGTCTCTTTCTCCCCCCAGACATTGTATTGTCTCAAATTATGGCTATGATGCATCTTCGGGGGGTATCCCTGCTGCATTTCGTATTCTCCATGAAGACTCATCATTAAATTTTCATAAAGATAAATTAATCACTGGTGTTAATATGATTCATAGTGAGGAATTTGCTAAAGGAGGAATGTTATATTGGACAGATGATAGAAACCCTCCTAGAAAATTAAATGTATTAAGAGCTTATTGGTGGTCGGTTAATCCTGGAAACATAACAGACTTTCAACTTTCTTATCAAGAAACACCAATATTAGACGCTATCCCTAAAGCGCCAACAGAACCTCCTTTAGTAGTCTCAGGGACATGGGGGTTAAAAAAAGCTAATTATATAAAAGGAAATTTATGGCAATTTAAATATAGATATGTATATCATGAAGCTGAAAAATCTTCATGGTCTCCAATAAGCGAATCTATAACAACTAGGCATACCACTTCAAACACAATAATTCTTGAGCAAGATAATTATATTGAACTTAGATTGATAAACGGAAGAACGGATGTTAGAGCTATAGATATAGCAGCAAGAAAAAATGGCACAGGACATGATTTTTATCTAGTGGGGACTGTAAAAAAAGACAACTCTACTCAAGAAAATATAACATTAAATACATCTGGTAATCCAGGTGTTATAAGCACTCCAGATGTCAAAACTATTATACTAGATAGTTTGCCAAATTGGACTCATATATATTTTATATTTACAGGAGAAGAACCAAAAATACCTATTGATATAAAGGAATCTAATAAGTTATATGACGATGTTCCTCAGTTAGCAAAATCACAAGAAATAATTGATGGTAATAGATTGGTGTATGGGAATATAGTTAATGGATATGACCCTGTACCTACAGATACTGAATTAAGTGTTGTCTATAAAGAAACGGCTCTAACAGTAGGGCCTGTAACTAATTTGAATTATACCACTCATGTATGGACAGATACTTGTAATTGGGCAGCTGGTATTAATGGTAGAAGTATTGCTAGATACTCTTTAAGGATTCAGGTTCCTAATATGACAACAAGAACTGCAGGGGAAGTTATTCATTTAAAACTGTCTGGTGTTTCTTTTGGTGCTGCGTTACAGCGTGGGTCTACGGTTTGTGGTGATGAATCTGGAAGTCGTATAGTAAAAATAGATATTGACTCTACACCATATGTATGTACTGGTTTTGATACTATAGGTAATTTAAGAGCACATATGGAAAACAATTGTTTTACTACTTTTACTAACATGCATAATCAGTCTACAAGTCCTGACGCTAAAATGGAATTAGGGTGGGGACATGACTATTCTATTCATTGTATTGGAAATAACCCTTTTTCAACTGGAACACACCAAGGAAATTCAGTAACAGCTGGATTGTGGGCTACAAGTGGTACTAATATAGCATTAAATTTTAGTGTTTGGAATAATGATAATTTGAATGTAGGGTCTTGTCCAGCATATCATTTTTATGCTGCTTTTGGATTTTCTGGATTTGAGATTCTTCAAGGGTGGAATAGTAATACCCTATTAGACACAGGTATACCAGGAGAGCCTATTGCGGGAGGGCATGTAGATGGGGATGGAGACCATAGTACTGTATTTGATGTTTGGGAACGCAAATGGCTCTATTTATATAATTTTTCTAACCAGTTTAGTAGTTATCCGATTATAAACACTATGGTACTAATAGGTATACCTTTAGTACAGACAGGAAATTATAGAGGATTTAAATCAGGTACTAGACATAATTTTGGGTTAGTATATTACGATGCTGCAAATAGAAGTGGTACTGTAAATAAGGCTGGAAGTGTTTATATCCCATCAAGGCATGAAAGAGACCCTGCAATAACTGATTATACAGCACATATACATTTTAAAATAAACCATTTACCTCCTGATTGGGCTACGCATTATCAATGGGTTCATTCTGCTAGAAAAATAGAGAAGTTTGTACACATTATAATACCTGAGATTATGTGGGACTCTAAAGTAAAATCAAGATATAATACTGTATTACAGGATAGCCAAAAAGACGAAGGTACTGGAGTAATTGAACCTGGATACCAAGCTATTATAGAGTCTAGTACGGGGCTAACACATGGGGCTGTTATAATGGATATGGATGAATTAATTAAACATTCAGCAACCTCATCAGAAAATAGTTTTTTATGGGATTGGAAAAAAGGAGATAGAGTAAAAATAATAGATACAGTAAATTATACAGGTAATGATTGGGAGATAATAGGAGTTCTTGAAGATGTGTTGGGAGAGTATGGAGCGGTGGCTGCGGGGCCGCCGCCGGCTGCTACTGGCACTGCTAAACTATGGTTTGTTTTAGAGCATAGTACTGTTGGTACTATTCAGACTGGAGGTGCTGCTAATGATGTATATGTAGAAATATATAGACCTGCTCCTGAAGGTGAAGATATGTATCATGAATTTAATCATGCTAATAGACTGAATTGGGATAGTACTGGGACTATTAGGGGGCATAGAGCAAATACATGGGCATGTGGCCTTAATGAAGGGCAATTAACTACAATGGGGTATTCTAGTGTTTATGTTGATGATACAGGTGCTAATACTCCAGCAGTATTTTCTTATGACCAGTATGACCCAACTAATCCAGACCCCAATCTACCAGCTGAAGGTACATTTCTAAATGGAGATGTATATATAAGAGACAGAATTATTATGACTGCATTTATGCTTGTAATAGTGGCAGAAGATTTTTCAGCATCTGATTTCTGGCCTTCAAAAGCGTGGGATTTAGGAAGACCGAATGCATATTTGCCTGATTTTAAACAAACAAGAAGAGATGCTACAATATTTTTCTCAGAACCATTTATTCCAAATACAGCTATTAATGGTTTAGGAACTTTTTATCCAGATGTTTCTTTTCAAGAATATGATAAATCATATAATTCTATACAGAAATTATTTTCTATAAACGATAGTTTAATTATATTACAAGAAGATAAAGTGTCAAAAGCAATGGTAAGCAGGTCTGTACTTTTTGATGCTACTGCAAAACAAAATGTTGCTATTAGTCAAAATGTACTTTCCTCTTCCCTCCCTTATGTTGGAGATTTTGGAATATCTAGGAATCCTGAATCATTTGCTAATTTCGGATTTAGAAGTTATTTTGTTGATATAAAAAGACGTGTTGTATTAAGGTTGTCTCAAGATGGTCTTACTCCTATATCTGAACATAAGATGAAGAATTTCTTTACAGATTATTTTCAAGAAGTAATTGATGAAAACCGACATATAGGTAGTTCTTTTAAAGCTTATGGAGCTTATGATAATAAATTTGACGAATATGTTGTATCTATTGCGGATATAAGTTGGTCAACATTAGATATGCAGGGGAACACAATTAAACATGGAATACCTGGGTTTACGATAGGATTCAACGAACCTTCAAAAAAATGGAACTCATTTTATAGTTATAATAATAATATAGCAACATATAATGCAGAATTACATAGTTTTAGGAAAGGAATTGTATATCAACATAATGCAGCAAAAGATAGCAATGATGTATCAATATATAATAACTTTTATGGAGTAGACCATCCTTCTGTATTAGAATTTCCTGTTAATAGTATGCCTGATGTAACTAAAGTGTTTCATACTATATCTGAACATGCAAATAATATTTGGGAAGTAGATGCTTTTTATACTAGAAATGGTCAAATGACAGATATTTCTCGTATAGAATTTACAGGAGGGAATACATACACATGGGAAGAAGGTCATGGAACAAAAGAAAATATACATAATGCTACAATTAGATGTGATGTATTAACCCCTGGGATTGTAAATCCTAAGATAGAGGGGGATAGAATGAGAGATACGTCTGTTATGTGTAGATTGGCTTTACCTATTCCTCAAGCGCAAGAACAGAATGTTTTATTTGCAATTAGATTTGGATTTATAGCTTCTAGTAGTCCTAGTTTAATTGGAAATCAATAAAAAATAGTATCTTTGTAAATATGTTATCAGAATTAAAAACATTAGAGAAAAGAAAAAAGTTAAGAAAAAAGATATTTTCTATTGAAGATACAATAAGAAATACCACTAACCCTAACTATAAAACATATATTGGGGATAATGAGGCTTGTCCAGTTAAGCATACGTTTTCTGATGGGGTATATGTAAGAGAGATGTTTATCCCTAAAGGCATGATGCTTGTAGGTAAAATAATCAAACAGACACATCATATATTTTTAATGTCTGGGAAGATAGCTATAATTACTGAAGATGGAGAAAAGATAATGCAAGGGCCTTGTTCAATAGTGGCTAAAGGAGGAACTAAGAGAGTTGGGTATGCACTTACAGATGTTGTGTGGATAAATGTACATCCTAATATAACGGACACACAAGATTTAGATAGATTAGAGCAGGATGTAATTGCAGAAGATTATGATGCATATAATAGATATATTGAATTAAAGAATGCTAATTTATTTACTAAAACTTTAAAAAAAATAAAACAAATGATAATTAAAACAATACAACTATGAGTTGGGCAGCCGTAGCCGCATCAGCAATATCAGCTGGTGTAGGTATATATCAAACACAGAAAGGAAAAAAACTAGCAGAACAAGCTGGAGAAAGACCTGAATTTGAAATTCCAGGAGCAGTGAAATCTGCATTAGGGACATCTCAATTAAAATCTTTACAAGGAATCCCTGGAGCGGTAAAGTCTGAAATGCTTCAAGAGATGGATAGGTCTAGAATGGCTTCTTTAAAACAAGTTAATGAAAGAAGGGGAGGTTTGGGAGTTGTGTCTCAACTTGACCAAAACCAACAAGATTCTATACGTAAGATGGGTATAATGGATATTCAGCAAAGAGAAAAGAATGTTCAAGGACTTCAGGATATGAGAATGAAAATGGCTGGTTATCAAGAGAAACAACAAGCAGATACATTAGCGGCATGGGGACAAGAATCTCAAGCAGCAGCAGCTATGCAGGGTGCTGGTATGCAAAACATAGCTGGAGCTGTTACATCTTTAGGTATGGCTGCAGCGTCTCGTACAGGAGGAGGAGGTAGTAAGCAAAGACAAGCAAATCAAGCTGATATAGATACCCCTGCATTAGATACAACTATAGGGGGTCAACAGGGTAGAATGATAGGAGGAACAGGCTTTGAAGGTGGTGCATTAAATGCTAAAAATTATTCTGGAGGTCAATTCACTGCACCTACATCTGCTTTTGCTACAGGAGGAGGATTAAATATGCAAGGACAACAAGGGTCTCTTACTAATAAAATAAATCCATCTAGTTTAAAAACTATGGGTTTTGGAGGGGGGCCAGGATATAATGAAGGTATGTTTTCTAATATAGGGTTAGCATCAGAATTGAATACATTTGAATTAAATTCTCCTAGTGTACAAAATCAATTATTTGGAGTTAATAATACAGAGGTCGGAAGCGATGACTGGAAAAGTGAATATCCATCATTATATTAAAATCAATAAAAAATAGTATCTAAATAAATAAATAAGCATGGCAAAATATATAAATCCAGTAGCAACAGGTCAGGCAATAAATCAGGGGGAGGCTCAAGTTTTTGATACCACTGGTTTAATGAAGTATTCTCTTGACCGAAAAGATAAGGCCAAGGCTGCGGCTCAAGCCGATAAAGAAAAGAAAGAAAAGGCATTATTAGATTCTCTTGTAGATGTAAATACTTCAAATTTATGGAGTAGGGATTTAGACATGTATAATGGTAAATGGAATGATTATAAAGACTTTATAAAAGATAATAATATTGCCCTACAGAACCCCTCAAAGAATGTAGACCTTTATACGCAGAAAAAAAGAATGGAACAAGAGATGTTACAATTTGTCAGTTCTTCTGGGAAGGCGGAGAAGATAGATATAGAAATTCAAAAAATGCTATTACAAGATAAAAGTAAAGAGCTTCAAGATGTAGATGGTCTTTATGAAAAATCCAGAACAGAGGCAGGTAACTTTAATAATGCAATGGAATATATAACAAGAGTACCAGAAATAGTTCCTCTTGCTACTTTGATAGGGGAATATAAAGACGCAGAGGGAGCTGGGAAAGATGCTAATTTTGAAGTCTATAATGAATCTACTAACTCAATGGTTACTAGAAAAGGCCCCTCACGAGAATCTTGGCAAATGCATATGAAAAATAATTACAGGGACGATAAAAAACTTCAAATGAGTGCTCAAAGTTCTTTTGATGAAGCTGGTGGTGCACAAGAAAGTGGGTTTAATACTGCTGAAGAATTGTATATGGATATGATTAACCAACAATATGATGACCCATATACTAAAGTAAGACCTATGGGTAAAGGTGGCAAAGGGTTTGAGTTTACTTTAGGAGGAGGAGGTACATTTAATAATCATGTTTTTACTCCAGATGAGATAACATCAACAGGGTATAACTCTACTGACATTGGAGGGACAATTCAAAAAGATAAAAGAATTGCTTTATCTAAATATGGTAAGGATATAGGTATGTTTACTATGGATTTACAAGGGCCTGTTTACCAAGATGGTAAGCTAACTAAAATTACAGGAAGTCATGAAGTGTCATTTCAAGATGTTATTGAGAAGGGGGATGGTTCATATACGCTTAGATTAAATAAGGGAAAGATGAGTGATTCTGAGTATAAAAATAAGAAAACTGCAATGGAAAAAACTGTGTTGGTGGGTAAATATGAACCCTATGCGATTGATGATTATTTAACTATGGAAAAACTAGAAAAAAACGGAAAGGGTTCTGATGCTTATCATAAATATATAGAAAAGGAAAATGAACTAGAAAACAGTAGGAATAAAGTCCAGGTTATAGAAGTAAATTTAGATGATAAGACAAATTCATCAGAGCTGAATTCTAACATAAGAATTCCAGATTTTTATGAGAGCTTGCCTAAATTATTTCATGGGGAGAGTGGTAAAGCTAACAAATCAAAAAAGAAATTAAACGGATAAAAAGATGAATGAAAAATTCTTAGAACTATATGAATATTTAAAATCTGAAGGAATCACTGACTTATCTCCTGAAGATTTCTATAACGCATATAAAGACCCCAATAAAGCAAAAGATGTTTATGACTTTGTTTCTAGTGAAGAAATGACGGATTTAAATGAGAATGACTTTTTCTCTGCTTATTTCGGAACTGAAGTAAAAAAAAAAGACGATTCAGAAGTTGTTACAGATACCTCAGAAGTTGTTACAGATACTTCAGAAGTATCAGAATCCGAAGTCCTTTCTACAGGAGCTGACGAGACTAGCGAGACTGAAGAAGCTGTTACGCCACCTATAAACTTTGATGAATTAACATATTTTGATTTTTCCTCAATAAATAGAGCAGTTAATGGGGTGGAATTTTCGGATGATAATATAGGGCATCTTTCAGAATCAAAAGAAGAAGAATTATTAGATTTAAATATCAATCCTCATATTCAGTCTTTAGTATCTATAGGTGCGAATATGCCAGAGGATGCTAATGTTGCTGTGACAGAATTAAGTCCATCTGAGAAGAAAACGTATGATTTTAATTTTTCTAGATACCAGAAAGTACTTGATAATCAAAATAAAGTAAAAGAAGTTAATGTACAAAAAGGAACTAATACTGGACAGTATGGTTTTAATTTAGCAGATGCTTCGTTACCAGGTCTAATACCAAGTCTTGAAGGTTTTGGCCCTTTTGGTGGAGAGACAACCTACAATCCCGTACCAGGAGAAGATAATTATTCAAATGACCCTGAAGTTATTGCTAAAGCTAAAGTTATTTTAGATACAGACCTTCCTAGAGCAAGAAATAAAATTATTAGGATATTTAAGAATAAGAAAAAAAGCTATGGTTTACCTTCCGATATAACTACCGCTACTGATGAGCAGTTAGCAGAAGCTTTTAAGAAATTTAATAAAGAAAATACTTATGCTAAAACTGGGAAGTCTATAACCACTACTATGCCTATAAGCGGAGGAACTTCTACAGAGCCGACTTATGAAAAAGACTATATAAATATTAATAAGAAGTATTTAGAAAAAATATTTAATAATCAATTTCTAGTAGCAAAGAATAACGCTCAGATAGAACTAGACAAAAAGGTAGATGAAGAAAAAAGAACAGCGATTCAAAATGCAGATTCTTCTATTTTATCTAGAGATGTTATAGGTAAGAGAATATATGATTTTCATAAAGACTATGATTATAATAATAATATGAGTACAGAGGAGCAAAGGTACTCAGATGCTGAAACTGTATTAGAAGGTCTGGAAGTTCAATTAAAAAAATTAACAGCAGAAGAAAAGACTCCAGATGATGAACTTATAACAGAATGGGAAAAAGCAAAAGCCGAACTTGCATCAGCTCAAAAAGGATTAGGGGACGATATACATCCTTTATATGACCCACTTACTGGAGAGAGAACAGATAAACTTGAAGGGGCTTTAGACTTAACTGAGCAAATAAAAAGACATGAAAAAGATGCTTTAACTTTTAAAGGAAATATAAAAAATAGATACGTAACGGTATCTAATAGAGAAGAAGACCATAGGATAATGGGGGGTCTCATGACAAGAGATTTAATAGTTAAAGACCCTCGTAGGTGGCAGAAAAGAGCTAATCAAGAAGGATTTATAATAGAGCCCTCTGATGATGGGAAAAGCTTTATAATAAAAGGAGTCCCATTAAGTAAAATCGGGTTGTATACTAGTGATATTTTAAATAAAGAGGTAAAAAATGAAGCAGAAGAGTGGAATGATAAAAATGCAGAGAATATAGCTTCTAGAAAAGTTTGGATGAAGATGGCTTTAACAAATATAGACCCAGGTAAGGTTGATAAAAGTAAGACCGCTAGATTTTTTGAGGTTCTTGCTGGAGATGGAGCTTTGGCGGCTAGTTTTGGAATGTCTGACCAAAAGTTTGTTGATTTCTCTGTAGATGAATTTACAAAGGCAGGTATTCCTTTATCCCCATCTCTAATTAAGAATATGAAAAGAACATGGGGAATGGAGCTAACTGAACAGGGTGCTGGTTTTCTTCCTATAGCAGCTCAAATGTGGTTAGGTAATAAAGTTTTAGGGGCTGTGGGTTTTGCAGGGTGGCTTAAAAATACAGTACAGGGATTAAATACAGCAAAGAAGTTTCAAAGGTGGAATAAGTTTAGAGGGTTTATCTTAGAGGCTAGTGTTGAGGAGGTAAAGATGCAAACTTATGGCTTTCATGATGGTACTGGATTTGGGTTTACTATGGCTGGCCGTTTTATGCCTGCTGCTGGGATATTTAAATTTAAAGGGGAATTGGCTAGATTAAATACTGTAGGAAATGTGGTTTTTGATAGCGGATTGAAGGGTGCGTTTGCTTTAGAGTTTGCTGGTCATGTAGAGGCTATTGTTGAGGATGTAAAGGGAGGTTCAGCATATGGAACTTTTATGGAAGAACAATACCCTGATGTATCCACTGTTGGGAGAAGGGTAATTTTAAGTGGTGCTCTATTTTCTATCTATGGAGGTATGGGTCTATTTGGTAAAGGTAGGTCAGGTATGAATATTAAAAACATGGAGAGTGTTGTAAAGGAGTTAAAGCAAAAAGGATATAATGAGGAAGCTTTAAAAATACAAAAGAATGTAGATTTATATTATGAAGGTAAAAAGAAATTATCTAAAGAAGAGCAGGATATACTTACTGAGAATGAAAACGGAAAAGGAAAAGAATATAATACTGATTTAACAGAAGCAGAATTAAAGCAAAGGTTAAAAGATATGGGAGGCAGGGAAGTTAAACCTGAAGCTGAAGTTAAAGCAGAAGAAGTTAAAGCAGAAGAGGTAAAAGTAGAAGAGGTTAAAACAACTTCTGAAACAAGAGAAAGCTTAGAAAGAGAAGTGCAGAAAACATGGGAAGAGTTAGAAAACACCCCTGAAACTAAATTTAAAAAGAGAAGAGAACTTAATAAAAAGTTAGATGAGCTTATTCCAAAATATGAGAAACTTGAAGCAGAGGTTAAACCTGAAGCTGAAGTTAAAGAAGTAGAAATACCGTCTTCTTACAATGAGAAGATGAAAGTTTATAAACAAAGTGATTTAGGAGGAGGTAAAGGAGGTAAGGTTAATGAAAAATCTGATTTAGTTAAAGAGGCTGAAACTCCAGAAGGTAAAGAATATGTAAAACAAGAAGTAGAAAAATTAGAAAAAAATGAAGATGGCACTATAACAGTTTATAGAGTAGGTAATCTAAATGAAGGTCATAATCCTACAACTACTAGTAAAAAGACGGCTGAGACGATAGCTAAAGAGAGAAAGGCTCAAGGATTAAGTTCTCAAATAATAGAAACTAATGTAAAAGCAGAAGATATATCTGTTGTTGTCCCTGGGGTAGAAGCTGAGATTTTCGTAAAGGTAACTAAAGAGAACCAAAGTAGGATTAATGAAAATAGTAATACTCTACAAGAAGGTCAATCATTAAAATCTTTACAACAAAGAATAAATGAATTACAAAAAGATGTTGAGAAAACAGAAAAAGATTTAACAAGTGGAAAAATAAAAGGAGATATTTATACTAATAGTATAAAAAAGAAAAAGACGGAGATAAGTAATCTTGAAAAACAAATTAATAAAAAGAAGTCAGATTCTAAATCTGAAAAATTAACAAAGTTAAGAGAGGAAGCTGCGAAATCATTAAATTTTAAACCTGAAGTAAAAGAGGTGAAAGTAGAGGAAACTACTGGAAAGGAAGTGAAAGTAGAGGAAACTACTGGAAAGGAAGTGAAAGAACCTGAAAAAGAAGTGGTAGTACCTGAAAAAGAAGTGGTAGAAATATTATTAAATAAGAAAGATGGAGTATTTGCAGGTATATGGAATAGAGGTGGTTTTAGTGCAAGCAATAAAGCAGGGGATAAGGACGCTCATAGCGCCAATACACGAAAAGTACAAGAGAAATCAGAAGAATTACAAAAATTAGAATCTAATAATCCAAAAGTAAATGAAGGGGAGTTTAGTGTTTCTGGAACTTTTGAAGGTAGTGGTTATAGAGCTATTGTTGGAAAAGAAAGAGGGGAGTTATCAGATATTAGAGAGAAGGCATCTCAAACAGAGAAAATGTTTTTTAATGAGCAAACTCTTGAAAATGGAGATGTAGTATATTCTTTAATAAACGGAAAACATAGAGTTCGTAATAGAGAAGGTTATTATGCTGTAAATCTTACATATAAGAAGGGTACAGAAGTGAAGTTAAATGATGTAAAAAATCTTTTGACTACAAAAATGAATGATATAACCACTATTATTACAGGGGTAAAATCCACAGTTAAGCCTAAAGTAGAACCTAAAGTAGAGCCTACAGTAAAAGAAGTTACAGAAAGCATAGAAGAGGTTAAGGTTGAAGACAGTAAGAGCACCAATCCTTCATTTGAAAAAGGCAGTATGCGTAATTTTTCTGTAGACGGTGGAGTATTAGAAATAGGAAGGGTAAATAATGCAAGTTTATCGTCAATTTTAAAATTAGAGGTTGAAAAAGACTCAAGAAGACAAGGCAAGGCTGAAGTGTTATTAAAACGAGCATTAAACGAAACTAAAGGGGAATTATCAGGACAAGCATCTAACGATGCTGCTGTAGCGTTAAATTACAAATTAGGTATGAGAGTAAATGGCAACGAAACCCTCTCCTTAAAAGAATCCCAAAGCGAAAGAGCTCAAAGTGCAGGAGAAAGTGTTAGTATGGTTTTACCTAAAAATAAAAGAGGTGATAATTACAAGCCTTTTAAAGTAGAGCCTACAGTTAAAGAAAAAGTTATTGAACCTACAGTTGAACCTGAATATACTAAAAATAACATAATTAATATAAAAGACCCTACTGATGTATTAATACAGGCAAAACAAAAAAGAAAGTTAGCCAATCAGAAATACAATAAGATGAAAGACTCTCTAACTGAAAAACAAAAGAATCAATTTAGAGAAGAGTCTTTGAAAATAAATAACCTCATTAAAAATTTAGAAGCTGAGATAGTAGAAAAAGGAGTAACGGGAGAAAAAGGAGAAAAAGAAATACAGCAGTATGCAGATAAAGTCATAGAAGGATTAGAGTCCGCTAAAAAAACTTTAAAGGAGAGTGGATTAACTTATTCCTTTATCCTACCTGGGGTTAACGCTAAGACACTTTCCGTAGCTTTAGATATAGGGATAGCATCCGTTAAAGCTACAAAGTCTGCTGTTATTGGGTTAAATAAATTTAAGAATAGTATATTAACACAATTAAACATAAAAAAATTAACTAAAGCTCAAGAAAAACAACTTAATGATTTCTTTAATAGAAACTATGATTTATCTAAGCAAAAAGTTTTGAGTTATACTAGAGAGATTATAAAAGAAAATAAATTAGATAATGTAGATTCATTTATAAAAGAAATGGAGTCAGACCCTATGTTTAAGAAGTATGATAAACAAGATTTAATATTATTGTATAATAATTCTATTAAAGGTAGTACGCTTCAACTTACCAACATTAAAGAAAAAACTGAAAACCTAAAAAAAGGATTCTTTAAAGGTAAGACTGAGGAGTATAAATTCACTAAACAATCCAAAATAGAAATGGATAATGTGATTACAGAGTTTAATCAGTTTGTGGAAACATTAGACGGGAGTATTACCGCTAGTAAGGAGACTATGAGGATAATTGGTAATATTAAAAATAAAGAAACTTTACAGACAGCTATAAATAGAATAGAAGAGCTAATGTCTGATAAAAAAGTTGTAGAACAAGTGCAGGAAAAAGAGAATGTTATAAATAAAATAACTTCTTTGACTAATATTAAAGAGGGTGAAGGAAAGGTAAAAAAATCTCTTAGTGGGGGAATAAATATTAATCCTACAACAAAATTAACAAAAGAACAGAGTGCAAAACTTTCTACTATAAATACCAAATTAGACAATATAAATAAAATAATTAAAGACGTAAGTAATAAAAAAACGGGTATTGAAAGTGAGATAAAATATTCTCAAGAGATGGTTAAGGTACTTGAAAGTATAGAAAGATATGAAACGTCAACAAGTGAGGGATTCGTTAGCGTCTCTAAAGGGGGTATCAAAAATGATAAACAGTTAGAAAATGCATATTTAAGATTAGAAGAATTAGAATTTTATAATATATACAATTTAGAGGTTAAATCTGGAAACAACTCTTCTTTAACAAATCTGATGACTAAAGTAGAGCAATTCCAAACTGAGGGTAAGTCATTATCCACTATACTTAGAAAAGAAAGAGCCATAGAAAAGGCAAAAATAAAAGAGGGGGCAGTAGTAGCTCTCAAGTGGGATGGGTCTAACTTTGCTAAGTGGTGGAAGAAAAAGTTTAAGACTAAAGAGACGTTTACAGAAGATTTTAACAAAGGAAGAACATGGTATGATGTGTCTGGAGAAAAATCACACTATAATATTATTAGGACTATAGACATGTTTAATAATAAGGATGGTAAGGGAGTGGATTATTACAAAAAGAATGTTTATGAATCTTATTTTGATGCCAATAGAAATAAAATGAAAGACGAGATGGCTCTTACAAATGAAATGAATGCGGAAATATCAAAGATTTATGGTATTACAAAAGGGAAGGGGAATATATTCACAACAAAATCAACCTATATAACAGCAGAAGTAGGTGCGAAACTTACTGAGTTAGGTATCTCAAAAAAACAGCCTTTTACACAAATCAACTTTGAAGGAAAAACAGAGACAGTATTTAAAAGTGATTTTGGAATGTTAGAGTTATGGCTAATAGCAAAAAATCCTCTAGAGAAAGCTCCATTAGAGAGAATGGGATGGACTCCTGAAAAATTAAAAGACTTAGATAATCATTTAAGCCCTAAATTAAAAAAACTAGGAGAATTTATGATGGAAAAGTTAAACGGGGAAAGATATGATAAATATAGTGCTCGTTATCAGGAAAATAAGGGGATAGGCTTACCTAGGGAGGCAAGTGCTCCTTATTACTGGCCTAGGCGACCAGATGAGGCATGGTCTAATATAGGTAAATCAGAACCTTCTTGGGATAATTCAAGTTGGAATAATTTTTCTTCTACTATTCAAGTTGGTCATCATAAATCAAGAACGAGTACTGCTCCTTTTAAATATGATAATGCTATAGCTACTTATATGGGTTATATAAATAAAATGGAACATTATCATCATTTCCAGAAACCAGTTGAAATTTATTCCACTGTATTTAAAGACCCTGCTGTAAGACAATCGCTAAATAAAAATTTTGGAACGTCTTATACTCAAGCCATGGATAGGCATATAGATAAAATGAAAGGAGAGTTCTCTGCGAAAGGTTGGGAGGTCTTTGATGCATTTTCATTGCAGTTTTCAAAGAACGTATTGTCTGCCAGCCCAGCTATTGCTGTAAAACAAGCAGCCTCTAGTGTGATATTTGCGTCTGTAACTCCTTTATCTTATACTATCAAATCCGCCCTATCAGGAGGGCAGTATGTAAAAAATATAGATGCTAAAACAACTAGCGCTTATATGATGCGGAAATATAGGAGATATGAACTTGGTTATAATGAGCTTAGTCAGCAAAATATTTTCTTTAATGAAAGCTTTCTTGTTAAGAAATCAATTAAAGGGCAAGAAACATTCAATAGAGCTTTTGGTAGTAATGTTGATTTATCTAAACCTGCCCGCAAGTTTTCTTCATTTAACAAGAAGTATGTTGAACCTGCAGCTGGATTTCTTTCTCAACGTGGAGATAAGGTTGGAATGACTTGGTTAGGTCAGGGGTATTTAGATTATAAATATGATTATTATGCTAGTCGTAAAAATGAGACTACAGGGAAATTGTATACTAAAAAAGAAGCTACAATTGAGGCGGTTAGAGATTATGAGATGCTTGCTCTTAGTACTCAGCAAACAGATATGGCTATGGAGACATCTAGGTGGAGACAAGATATGGGGTCGTTTGGTAAGCTTCTGACTACATTTACAACATCTATGTCTGCTGTACGAGAATTTACTGTCCTTAGTCAACAAGAAATGATTAACGGAAAAAATGTAAAGCAAAATGCTAAAAAAGTAGCTGTTTCTTCTGTACTTTTGGGAACGATATTTGCTTTTTTAAATAATGGAACATTATCTGATGAAAAAGATGTTGCTTACGCTATAGCAAAAACTAATATTCAAGGATTTATGTTTGCAGGTAAAGTGATTGATAATATGAAAGGTATGGATAGATATAAGCCATCATCCCAAGTCCCTTTTGAGTCGCATGTCTACAAAATTAGGGGGTTATATTTAAATAATAAGAAGAGTAATGATAAGTGGGAAAAACAGATAGATGACTACGCATTAGGTAAAATTAACCTCACAGAGAAGGAATTAAATGTGCTTCGTCTAGAGAATAAGCAGAGGAAAGATAAATACTTGAAGAGTCTAGGGTTAGAGTTATCAGTTTTCGGTTTACCTATTAGCTTAAAGAATATAAATAAAATTGCAACTAATGCGGAAAGTGCTTATTACAATGAGATGAAACTTCAACATTTAAATAAACAATTATTATTATTAACGAGCAAGAGCAAAGAGAACATCTCGGCTGAAGATATTGTAGAAACTAGTTTAGCAAAAAAAGTTTTACTTTTAAATCCCTCTAAATACCAAGAAGGAAAAACAGTGCTAGAATTATTTACGGGTCAAGAAAAACATCCAGATGAATGGTTTACATTAAGAAATACTTTAAATGATAACTGGGAGCAAGTGATGGCGATTGAAAAATTTAAGAAAAATAACGCTGAACCATACGATACCGATAAATTTCTAGAATATTATATTTTAAATAAAAATTACAAAACATCAGAGGAAAAAATAAGAAAAGAACAGATGGAGCTTTTAAAAATTCTAGAATTAAGGGATATGAAGAATAAGGAAGAGAAGGAAGAGAAGGTAAACCCAGTAGAAGAGATGAGAAGGCAAAAAATATTAAAACCAGTTAAGTAGGGAAAGAAATACAAAAGCTAATTATAAACAAGTAAATTACTAGGTTAAATCAAGAAAATTTAGTATTTTTGTAGAATTAAAAAAAATAAAAAATTATGTCGTATACAGATTATTTAGGACTAGGAATGGGAGGCCCTTCTATTTTAATGTCAGATGGAGATATTGCTCTTAATATTAGAGGATATGCTATTCAAGCATTAGAAACCTGCACATTTGCACAATTTGATTTAGACCAAACGCCTGCTTGTGGAATTGAAAAGAAATTACAAATTACAGCTGTTACTATTGCTAGTGAAGAATTTACATTATCAGCAGCAGATGTAGCAACACTTAAAGTAGGAGATAAAGTTCTTTTGAATTGGGGGGGTGTAAATATACCTTTAGGTACTGTTAAGGATTCAGAGGGGAGACCAACTGAATTTAAAGATAGCTCTATATATTTCATCAAAACTATTGACACTGCTAGTTATGAGGTTACTTTAGAAGAAACTTTAGGGGCTGGAGTGATTACACTAGATGATGTTGGTGCTTTATATGGAGCAAATACTTGGATAGGAAAATTATCAGACCAAGATTATTCTTATGGAACATTCACAAGAAATGCTTCTGCTAATGATAAAACTCATGAGATTGCAGGGGCTGTAGATGGTCGTATATTTAGAACTGATGATGACTCAGGATTACAGGTAAATATGTTTGATACCACAGGTACATCAACAGTAGGAGATGTCACTATAAAAGAAGGTATGACTGTATATCTTCCAGTAACAGATATTACACTTACTACTGGGGCTTGTATAGTTTATACTAGAAGGTAAGTATATGTCTTTATGCTTAGGATTAGATTTAATATGAAAAATATATTAATTGTGTTTTTAATGTGCTTGTCCTTTATCTCTAAAGGGCAATTTGATTATAGCACCTATCTTAAAGATTTTGATTTAAAGAGTAATTTAAAAAAGCATTTAAAGTTTTCCACTGTTTATGCAGCTGTTAATGGCGGTACATCTATATATGACGTTAAAGCTTTTTCAGTTACAACAGGAATACTAGAAGAAGAGCTTATCAATACTCCTTACGATTACTCTATTACCCTAGGTATACGTAAGATAGCTAGATTTGGTTACGAAAATAAAGCTAATACATTTTATGATGGTACTGAAACCTCTTGGTCAGATAATGCCACGATAGGTAAAGTAAGAGGGTTTGAGTACTTATTTGAAGTGGACTACTCTAGGCAACAAGGTATAAATTATATAGACCAACATCATTTTATTAGATACAGTTCAGATGATGATTGTGAAGGCCCTTTTTGTATAAACCACTTAGCAGCAAAGATAGAATACTTACAAGATGGCTTTGCAGATATAGAGTATTTTGAAGCATCAGAAAGATATAGATATAAAAAAGATAAAAATTTAGCATTTAGTATAGGAGCCGTACAACGGCTTTCAGAGCCTTATGGGTATAACCCTCTAGAAGAGTGGTTGCTTTCAAATGGCAGCCTGCATTATACGTATTTAGCTATAATGGAAGGATATACAGTAGATGTATATGCAAATGAATATAAAGACCCTAGCGGAAATGTAGTAGCTACTTCAGCTGAAGTTTGGGAAGAGGTAGTAATACCACAAGTTCTTTCTACCTATAGTGAAAAGAAAAGAAGTGAATTAAAAAATCAAATCCAACATTCTATAGTTATAGGTGCGGACTATTATAAGTATACTAAAAAAACTTGGTTACATGCTTGGGCTAATTTAATGCCTTATCACTACGATGACGGAAATGAATTTTCCTACCACAAATACAATGATAGTGAACAATGGTATGACTACTCAGGCGGTGTAATATATGGAGTGAAAGTTGATAAACATCTAGGTTATTTTGTAGAAGGAAAGTACAATAAGTACTGGAACCGAGAATGGTATGATTTTAAATTAGGAATTAATTATATAATCTTTTAAACATAAAAAAATGAATTTTATAAACAGCTGGAAACAAGGAAATAAACAAGCTAAGTATAATGTAGAAATAAGGATTGGGAGAATAACAGTATTAGAGATAAAAGTATGTCTATGTGGTATTAAGAAATGCTCTAAATTTAGATTTATGGTCTTTAATTTTGGATTTGAATTATAATGGAAAAAGAACTAAGTGAAGATACGGCAGTCAAATTAAGTATAAAGACTTTAGGTGGAATAGCCACCTTAATAACAATATTAGTAGGGATGTGGTTTACACTGCAAGCTGATATTACGGAAGCAAAAGAGTTGCCTGTTGCGCCAGCTCCTGATGTTACAAGAATGGAGTTTGATATGAAAGACAAAATGATTAGACAGACTATTATTACAACACAAGAAGATGTTAAGGAGATGCAAAAGACTCTTGAGAGAATAGAGGATAAACTTTACGACAGATGAAAGAAGATGGTATTACCTGGAGAGTGTTCGCTATATATTTAGGAATAATACTCTTGATGCTAATTGGAGGAGGTATTAAAGGACAGGTCAGTATATCAGTATTTAATGCAGAATGGAACGATGCTAATAAAGTAGATTGGGCATATGACCTTGAGGATGTTCAGACAGCCGCCTATATAGATGTGAGTAAAGACACAGAGTTGCAAAAGAAACATAAGATAGCGGTTATACCTACTATTATAATATTTAAAGATAATGTAGAGGTTGCTAGGTTTCAAGCTGATTTAAGTTTTAAGATGGTAGCAACAAGAGAAGAAGTGCAAGAAGAGATTGATAACCAATTAATGAGTGATTTTTAAGATGAAAAGAATATTATTTATATTATTATTACCACTAACTTTATTTGGACAAAAAGAAGTTATCATACATATTACTACCGATGCTTATCCGTTAGAAACTAAATGGACTTTATATAAAGATGCTTATCAGGGTGATACTATAGGGTATGTTCCGTATGGTCACTATACTCAGGCTAATACGTCTTACATGGATACGTTATATATACCAGACAGTATAGCTAATATTTCTTGGGCTATATGGGATGATTGGGGGGACGGAATGCCTGGTGGTAGTTATTATGTTTCTGTATGTAGTGATACTATAATAAGTTACCCTGTACCTACATTTACAAATGGATTAATACATAACAGAGTCATTCCTCAATGTATGCCAAACCCTCCTCCCTGTGTTCCAGCAACTGTTATAATAAATTTAGACCAATACCAAGGTGAGACTTCTTGGGATATTAAAGATACAAGTGGCTTTACTTATGCCTCTTCAGTGGCTTATAATGGGCATCCTGATTATGCTACAATAATAATACCAGTATGTATACCTAAAGGGCCTTTAGAATTTACTATATACGATACTTACGGAGATGGATTAAATGGAGCTTTATGGCAAGGACAAGATGGTTCTTACTATGTAGTACAATGTAATGATACATTAATATATGGTACAAATCCTGCATTTGATTATGATACGTCACATGTATTTGTATCTGATTCTTGTCCTCCTATATTGGGATGTATGGATATTAATTATGTAGAATTTAATCCTTTTTCAAATGTAGATGATGGTTCTTGCTCTATATTAAAAGTATTTGGATGTATTGATACGTCTATGTATAATTTTAACCCTACAGCTAATACAATGAATATGATTGATAGTTGTGATTATACATTAGTATTACATGATTTGATGGGGAATGGATGGGTAGGGTCTTCTTTAAAAATATATGCTGATGATACTACCGAGTACTATAATACTGGTGGGTTTGATGATATTTATAATGTTAGTTTAAGAGCTCCAGCATTAATAGATATGCAATTCTTTATTAGTGCTCAAGCTTCTTTAACAACAATAGAATGTGGATTTACTTTAATTAATCCAGAAGGAGATACATTAATAAGTATTCAACCTCCATTTATACAACCATTATTTGTTTATAGTGCAATAACAAATTGTGGCAACACTTGTATAGAAAAAGTATTTGGGTGTACAGATATATTGGCTGTTAATTACGATAACTTGGCAAATACAGATAATAATACGTGTTACTATAATCCAGGTTGCTCTAATTCTTCTTTTTTAGAATATTACACTCAAGGATTTGTAGCTGATTATAATGATGGAAGTTGTTTAACTCAAGCCGTTTGGGGATGTATAGATAGTTCGGCTTTTAATTACGATTCCCTAGCTAATCTAGATAATGGTGGATGTGTACCTATTGTAATAGGGTGCATGCAACCTTTGGCTTTTAACTATAATCCTCAAGCTAATACGCCTGCTACTTGTGTGGCCATAGTATATGGTTGTATGAGCCAAATAGCTTTCAATTACGACCCATTAGCAAATGTAGATGATGGTTCTTGCATTGCAATTGTACTTGGTTGTACAAATTCAAATGCCTTTAACTATAATCCTTTGGCAAACGTAAATAACGGTTCATGTATTGCTATTGTTTATGGGTGTATGAATGCTACGATGTTTAATTATAATCCGCAAGCAAATACAAGTAATGGTTCATGTATTCCTTATGTTTATGGATGTACAGATAATACTGCTTTCAATTATAATCCACTAGCCAACGCTAGTAATAGTAGTTGTATTCCATTTATCTATGGCTGTACTGACCCAACTGCATTGAACTACGACCCACTAGCAAATACTAATGATAATTCCTGTATGCCTTATATTTATGGCTGTACTGATTCTACAATGTTTAATTATGACCCTTTAGCTAATAGTGATAATAATACATGTATTGAGTTTATTTATGGATGTACGAATCCTATAGCATTAAATTATAATCCTTTAGCTAATACTGATAATTTCTCTTGCATTATCCCTATATATGGATGTATGGATAGTTTAGCATTTAATTACAATCCTTTAGCTAATGTTGATAATGGAAGCTGTGTACCTATTATATTAGGATGTACTGACCCTATCGCCTTAAACTATTGTGATTCATGTAATACGGATGATTTTTCCTGTATATTACCAATATATGGATGCACAGATAGTATAATGTTTAACTTTAATCCTTTAGCCAATGTTGATAATAATACTTGCATCCCTTATATTTATGGTTGTACTGACCCTACCGCTCTTAACTATAACTCCAATGCCAATACAGAAGATTTTACTTGTCTACCTTATATGTACGGTTGTACCGATAGTACTGCTCTTAATTATGATTCAACAGCTAATACTGATAATGGTTCGTGTGTGGCTGTGGTTGAAGGGTGTATGGATGCGAGTGCTTGGAATTATGAACCGTTAGCCAACACTCATGATAGTATTACATGCTTATACGATGCAGGATGTGTGGGGGAGACTGGAACCCCTTATTGGTTAAATGACCCTTGCTATGCTTGGGTTATTGAAGTGGATGAATATTGTTGTGAAAACGAATGGGACACTATATGTCAATTAACATATAATCATTGTGCAGTCGGTTTGCCAGAAGATGTGCAGTTAATGAAAAGAGGTTATAATATAAAATTATATCCTAATCCAACTAACAGCATAGTTCATATAAATAATTTTGTAGACATACAAGTTTATGATAGAATTGGAAGGTTAATTATAAGTGGTAAGGGTAATTTTGTAGATTTATCTGATTACAGTGATGGTGTTTATAATATTATAACTATATTTGAAGGAAAGAAAAATAATTTTAAAATTATAAAAAATTAAACTTTGAAATGGTTAGGACAACATATTGTAGATTTCATTGCACGCTTTAGAAGTGATGTCTATTTAGAAGATTTAACTACAGATTCATCTACAGATATTCTTGTAGTTGATACAGATGGTAAGATATGTAAAAATTCTGGTGCTGGTGATGATACAAGGTTTACTCTAACAGCAGACAGTGGTGTTAACCAAGTTATAGCAGATGGAAATACTTTAGATATAGCTGGGGGTAATGCGATAACTACAGTAGTTAGTGCTACTGATACTGTAACTATTAATCACAGTGATACATCTACCTTAGTAGATATAGATAATTCTGGTAATACTGTTATACAAGATATAGGTTTTGATACATATGGGCATGTTACTTCCCTAGGAACAGCAGACATTCAATCTGTAGAAACTGCTAATAATGCTACATCAGCAGAATCAGCTGGAGTTGCGACTAATGTTACAGCATCAGCAAATAATACAGCAGATGAAACAGTATACCCAACTTTTGTAGATGGAGCAACTGGGACTCAAGGAATAGAAACAGATACAGGGTTAACATATAATCCAGGTACAAATATATTATCATCAGTCAATTTTGAAGGAGCATTAGATGGTGATGCAAGTGGAAGTTCTGGAAGTTGTACAGGTAACGCAGCAACTGCAACGGCTTTAGCTACATCTAGAAATTTTCAAGCAGATTTAGCTAGTACATCAACAGCTGGTTTTACTGGT